>JYMV01020309.1_pt1 | contig 18738 bp, 15 predicted proteins | sample 338911 | NCBI WGS metagenome assembly JYMV01 (sample SAMN03354496, study PRJNA234377) | hydrothermal vent metagenome | biome: Deep sea; feature: Hydrothermal plumes at the Eastern Lau Spreading Center, Western Pacific Ocean; material: Seawater | place: Tonga | collected 2009 | depth 2000 m m
CCCCGAAGGATGGCCTTTCAATATTTTAATACCTAATATTAGTTACAAGTCGATCCGAAGACAGATAGGAACAATAGAAGGTCAGATGTAGCAGATACTCCATCACCGTCAAGGTCACCTACGCAACCAGAACCAGTAGTGAAAGTACAAGAACCATCGTCATCGTTAGCTAAAGAGTCGTAGTTATCAGCTGCAGCATATGTACATCCTAAGAAGATACAAGATCCATCCTCAGTGTTAGCTGTAGCATCATAGTTTGAAGCATCAATATCTGTACAACCGTTTACTACAGCAACACAAGAACCATCGTCTGTGTCTGCTGCCGCATTGTAGTTAAATGCTGTTGGATCTGTACAACCTAGAGTCACACAAGAACCGTCATCACAACCAGCAGTAGGATCGTAGTTATCAGCAGTAGCATCAGTACAACCAGGGTAAGCACAAGCAACGCTTAACTCACATGGGTTACCTGAGAAGTTACAAGCTGATGGATCTCCACAACCTAAAGTGAAGTTTAACATTGGTCCAGCCCATAGGTATTGACCGTCTGCATTCACAGGAATTGGAGAAATCCAGAATTGACCGTTTCCAATCATAGGAATGTTGTTTCCAAGAGCAGCTACAGTCATGCCAGTTCCACAAATAGAGAACTGAACAGTAGTAGCTAGAGCAGCTAATTCACCAAGTAATCCAGTTGGATCATTGATACCAGCCATAGATAATGGTGTAGCACCATCTCCAACGATTACACCGTTGATACTTACGTTAGGGTTAACACCACCAGCAGCTTCACATCCACCAGCTAAAGGCTCGTATGGTGTACCAGTAAGAGTTAGACCTACTAACCAAACTTCAGTTGCTCCAGTAGGAATATCAGTTCCAACATGGTAGTCACAAGTTCCGTTATCAATAGTAGCAGTCTCATCGAAGTTACAAGCTAAAGCGTCTGTACAACCTTCAATGTTTAAAGAAACACCGTTACAATCGTAACCAGGTGCAGCGTAAGTACAAGAACCATCGTCAGATGTAGCAAGTGCATTGAAGTTACAAGCAGCAGTATCTGTACAACCAGGTCCTGCAGCAACAACACCCATAGCAAGAGCTAAACGTGGAGCTGTGTATCCCTGAATAATATCAATCCAGTAATTAGCTTCAGTAGGCCCCATGTTAGGGTTTAAAGTCATTTGGGTAGCCCAAACTGCAGTTCCGTTAGCTGCATCATAAGCTTGAGCAGCAGCTTCATCCCACCACTGCCAAGGAGAACCGTCATACGGCTGTGTAGGAACACCACCAACGTAGTCGTTCAATACAGGGAACAGTCCATCAAAACCACCGTTAGCAGCAGATTCTAAAGAAAGAGGATCCGATAATGCAGCAGATTGGAATACATCGTTATTGTTAGGAGCTACCTGAGCATTGATTTCAGCGTGAACATCATAAGCTCCGCTCACCTCAACGATTAAGTTACCCGTCGTAGGAACGATAAGTACACCTGTTGTGTAAGGAGCGAAAGGATCGTGAGGACACTGGAAAGATACCATAGGTACATCTCCAGACTCTAACCAATTAAGATCTCCTAAAGCACCTCCCATGTTCATAGAGAAGTTTACGTCTGAACTATAAGTAGGGTAGTGACCTATACAAAGTTGAAGTCCATCAGGAGTGAATCCGTCATTCTTTGCTTCTGGATCACCGTGAACTCCCTCGATTACCATAGGAATAGAAGAACCATCACCTGGATCGTACCAGAACTTAGCAATAGGATTTCCTAAATCATCAATGATAATATCATTGTAGTCAGAAATAGTAGCAGCTGCAAGGCTTACGTATCCACCTGTTCCTTCACCGAAGTAACCGACTTTTAATGGGTCGATACCGAAAGCATTACCTTGAACGTCAGCATCCATACGGAAGTAACGAACGGCAGTACGAGCATCTTGAACACCACGGTAAGCAGCGTTAATAAGCTGGTTAGTACGCTCTGATTGTGTAGCTGCTAAAGGGTTCCATCCTAGACGGTAGTCAATAGATGCTACAACGTATCCCATACGGGCGAAACGAGAGCAAATTTCTACAGCAGCGAAATCATCCTTATTACCAGTAGCTCCACCATTTAGGTATTGCGGTAGGAAGTTTCCAGTATGTAGGTAAACAATAAGAGGACGATTAGTAGCTACGTCTCCTGTCGGCTCGTATACATCCATTAACTGAGGTAAGGCCATTGGAGGCAAACCTTGTAATGTAGTAATAACGGTTACGTTAGCCGCGTATTGAACGTTTGAAGTTACCGTAACATCGGCAAAGATCTCGTCCATATAACGCACTTGTGCGTTCATTGTGCTCATAAAGAGCATTACAAAAATAATTGAATAAAAATTTCTCATAAGGGTTTGGTTTTATAGAAAGATGTCACAATTTACGACATAAAAACTGATTTAGCACACAAACTGCTAAAAAAAAGCGATAAACTAGTGTTTTTTGGCGACCAACTGCGTCTTGTCTTTGTTTATTTGGAAAAATCGTAAAGTATACTGACATATGCAAGGCGACCTACTTTAGGGCCTCCGTATGTTTCGATGTGTTCGTTTCTCAATAAGTTAGAGCCTCCTATCTTAAATGTAGTATGTAAATCCTCTATATATAAGTTGACTTGAGCATCTACAAGGTCGTACTGAGGGATGGCTCCTGTGAATTGAGGGGAACCTTCGAAAACGAATTGTTGGACCCAACGATAGTTTGCGCCGAAACCCCATTTGTTTTTATCCCACGCTTTAAGCCCTCGAGATGTTATTCCTAAGTTGAATTTATGCTCCGGCGTATTAAATGCTGGAATGATGGGATCATCCTCGTCTGTCTTCACTAATCTGTTCCAGCTATAGTTACCTGTGAGGGAGAACTTCGCGTTTAGGTAATACTGTAAACCTATTGAGGCGCCCTGGGTTTGGACTTGATTAATAGAGTTAGCAGCATAACGATATACATCTATACCTGTAATAGGAGCGTAACGGTTCGTATCAGCAAAAGCTATATCCAAACCGATGTTGTAACCGATGAAGTCTGTGTACCAACTAAAATAAGCGCCCGCATCTACATACAGCTTCTCACCTATAGTAGTTCTGTAGCCAGCTTCAACCGTTTTTACTTGCTCAGGCCTAATAGGATCAATATCGAAGTAACTAAGATTCTGTCTATCCATGCCGATAAATCCAATCGGAGGTGTAGCCTCACGATAGTCTAAGAAACTTTGAATAGATACCAGGTCATATGCACCGTGAAGATTTCCAACTAAAGTGGCAGGACCGACGTCAAGAAACAGGTATTGGTCTGCTAATGTTGGGTTTCTCAGGGCAGAGCTAAATGATAATCTCGCAAAGTCGGTAGAGTTAGGAGCCCAAACCATAGAAATCGCAGGCGAAAACATTAATGGGAAATTTTGATTCTTATCCGCTCTTACTGTCCCCGTAACAATCATCCTATCCTTAAAAAAGCGCTTTTTAGCTCCGAGATAAGCACCTACTTCTGAATTGGTAATAACCACTCCAGAGGTGTCACTGAAAATTGTCCCTTCACTAATAGGTGTGTATTGTCTAACGTTTGCCCCTACTCTGATTTCTTCTAGCCACCAAGGAGTAAAAACGTATTCGCCATGGACGTGTGCTAAAGCAGAAAGGTCGTGGAATCGAGTTCCACCCTCCCCTTCGTTGTTCTTTTTCGTAGTTAATGAGTTGAACAAAGTTTCAAAGTCAGTTGAACCAGGAACAAGATGGCCGACAGGATCTATAGCAACACTCGCAAGATCTGCGTATCCTGTGTTCGTCCATTCCTCCACTTGGCTATGCCAATATGTTAGATTATCCTGATTATCAACATACCACTGATCTTCGGCACCATCAGGGATACCCGCGACAGGAATCGCGTAAAGAAAATTACCGTCGTCAGTAAAAACACTATCCCAATAAAGAATTTCAAGGTTAGGGTAAGTTGGTTCGATTTGATCAGCGATGGAATCAGTCCAGTATTGACCGTAAACTCTAGCCCAGTTTTCGTGGTTACGAGTTGAATCTTGTAATTTTAGAGCTGTTGCGTAAGGATCGTAAGAATCTCCGGCGTTCTCGTTTGTACGGTATGCACGTATGAACCACTTGTTCTTCTTGCGAAGTTCAACGCGATGTTGGTAGAATTCGATGTTCTTTAAGCTGAAACGGTTATCACCTTGGTAGACGGTGCTGCCTTGACCCATGTTAAATCCGTAGATTAATTCAGGACTGTCGTACTTTTTCTCAGGCTGCAAGCGCCATTGACCGCATAGACTGACCTTTAGATTGTTCGTGTTGTAATTAACAAGGTCGATCTCTTTATATCCTGTTCTATAGAAGGTTCCCATGCCTCGATAATTTAGTCCAGGGGGTACGGAATAGTCAAATTCAGTCTTGTACTCGTCGCCGTAGATATTAACCGCATCGAAACGTCCGGGGTTAGAGCCGAGAACATCAGAGCCATCAACAGGACCGTAGTTAGTGGCTTCCCAATCATATGCTTGGAACTGAAAAGCTGTGACTTTGTACGCAAAAAACTCGTCGCCGTCTTTGTTTTTGAGCACTTGAGCCCAACGCATCCCCAATTCAACTAGATTACGTTCTCCCACCTTAGTTGAAACGCTAAGTCCTGGGAATACATATGGATCCTTTGTTTCCATGTTGATTACGCCGTTGAATGCGCCAGGACCGAAAAAAGCAGAACTTGCTCCCGCAATAATCTCTACTGACTTCACGTCTAGATCAGGAGCTCCGAGGAAATTACCTAGAGAAAAGTTAAGTCCAGGACTTTGGTTATCTACTCCATCAATGAGCTGAAGAGATCTGACAGGGGATGTGGAGTTGAATCCACGCGTATTGATGATTTTGAATCCTAATGAAGCGGAGGTGAGGTCCACACCTTTAAGGTTTCCAAGACCTTCATAGAAATTTCCTGATGGAGCCTCTTTGATAGCGATGAGATCCATCGTCTCTATTGTGAGAGGAGCTTGCTTTTGTTTGTCGCTGATTCTTTCACCTACGACCTCGGCTGCATCAATTAAGATTTGGTCCGGCGATAATTTTATTGAAATTTTATCTTTTATAGAATTTACCGTAATTATTTCAATCCCGTAACCGATAAAGGAAAATTGTAGTTTTACTGGAAGACTCGCTACTTCTAATCTAAAGTAACCGTCAAAATCGGTAGTGACTCCTTGCCCTGTTTCCTGAACTATAACGCTAGCAGAGAACATCGGCTCTCCAGTTTCGTTATCATAAACGTTACCTTTAATAACTGTTTGTGCTGATAAACTAGCGCTGAAAAGCAAACAAATCAGTACTGTAAAAGAATAAAAATATCGCATTTTCTTAATTTCGATTCGAAAGATGAGGAAATCCATGCAATTTTCGACGAAATCACTCAGTAATTATAAAGATTTTATATTGGCCATCGAATTCTACGATGTCTCCAATTCTTAATTTTCTACGCTTTCTAGATTCTGGCTCCTCGTTTACTTTTATAAGTCCCTCATTAACAAACATTTTCGCTTCGCCGCCCGACATAGCAAATCCAGCTGCCTTGAGAAGTTGCAAAAGATCGATAAACTCGGTACGTAAAATGAACTTGGATTTTTGCATAACGCGATTATATAGCTTTGAAAGTCGAGGGGGCATACTCTTGCATATAAGAGTATGCAGCTTCTACGATATCGTCAACGGAAGGCTTCGAGAAGTAATCCCCATCAGAAGTGTAGGCCGGGAGATGAGGTTTTGCTGAGAGCGTTCTTGGCTGGCTGTCGAGAGAAACCCAGGCACCTTGCCTATTTAGGACTTCGTCTAATAGATATGCCGAAGCTCCGCCTGGAACATCCTCATCGACAATTAATAGTCTGTTTGTGCGAGATACTGACTCGGCTGTAACAGAGTCGATATCGAACGGGAGTAAGGTTTGCGCGTCAACTAATTCGACGTCTATGCCAAGTTCGGCAAGTCGTACCGCTGCGTCTGTACAAAGATTAAAAGTAGATCCGTAGCTTAAAATAGTAATGTCCGTACCGCTTCGGGTGATTTCTGGTTTTCCTAAAGGAACAGTGTACTCCCCGCAATTAGATGGCATTAACTCCTTCTTTCTGTAGCCATTAAGGCATTCCACAACTAGGGCTGGCTCCTGGGCGCGTAGCAATGTGTTGTACATACCCGCAGCTTGCGTCATATTCCTAGGTACGCATACATGCATCCCCCTCAAGCTGTTGATGATTGCCCCCATTGGTGATCCGCTATGCCAAATCCCTTCCAGTCTATGCCCACGTGTGCGGACGATTAGTGGTGCTTTTTGGCCTCCAGCAGTGCGATAACGAACGGTAGCAAGGTCGTCCCGCATAATTTGCAAGGCGTAATAAATGTAATCCAGGTACTGAATCTCAGCTATGGGGCGAAGACCACGCAGCGCCATACCTATGCCCGACCCTATGATTGTGCACTCCCGGATTCCGGTATCACTAACTCGTTCCACGCCGAATTTCTCCTGCATCCCCTCCATTACCTGGTTAACTCCTCCTATTCCTCCTACATCTTCACCGAAAGTGAGAACGTTAGGGTAACGAGTAAAGATCTCCTCAAAGTTCTTTTGAAGGATTAGTCGTCCATCGACGAGTTCGTCAGATAGAACGGGTGGCGTTTCAGTTACGTTTAGAGCGCTGTCTGAATCGGTCGAATATAGATGGTCGTTATATCTCTCTGTCGATTTAGACATCGAGGCTTTAAGCCAACGACTTAAAGCTGTTCTTTCTGGTGATTCAACACCGACAGAGTCGAGAAGGGATTTACGAACTGCGGAAACTACCTCAGCACGTCCGGGATTCATTGCTTTTTCCAGTTGTAAAGCTCTAACGGAGTCAACTCCCTCTAGGCCACGAATCAATGCAACTGCCGAAGTACAATCTCCATCAATTGCAATCCTAAACTGCGACCACGCTTCTTTTTGAGCAACTCTAACCTCTTTTTTCGCCTCTTTTCTTAATGCAGCGAGCTCGTCTTCGGTTGCGACACCTTCAAGAACTAGAAACTTTGCCATTTGGACCATGCAGTCGTATTCAGCTGCCCACTCCATTCTCTCTTTAGACTTATAACGCTCGTGAGAGCCAGAAGTCGAATGTCCCTGTGGCTGAGTCACCTCATCTACGTGAACCAGAACTGGTGTGTGTGTGTCACGACAAATCCTCTCCGCTTCTTCGTAAGTTGCTACTAGAGCTGGGTAATCCCACCCTTTTACTCTAAAAATCGTGAGTCCGTTAGTGGATTCTGAGCGTTGGAAACCACTTAGGGCTTCGGAAATACTCTCCTTCACGGTTTGGAACTTCTTAGGGACAGATATTCCGTATCCGTCATCCCAAACCGACATTAACATCGGCACTTCGAGCACGCACGCAGCATTCAATGTCTCCCAGAATAGACCTTCAGAAGTACTTGCGTCTCCTATCGTACCTACCGCAATTTCATTTCCTCCGTTTGTAAACTTCTTTGACGAAGCTGCCAATTCAGGAAGTGATTTATAAACCTTACTCGCCTGAGCAAGACCCAGTAGTCTAGGCATCTGTCCCGAAGTCGGGCTTATATCGGCCGAACTATTAAAGTTAGCCATTTGGTCGAGCCACTCTCCCTCTTCGTTAAGAAATCTTGTAGCAAAGTGCCCTCCCATTTGACGTCCACCCGAAGTAGGCTCATGTTTTATATCGGTATGCCCGTATAAAGCAGCAAAATACGCTTGAACAGTAAGGAGTCCGCGAGCCATCATAAAGGTTTGGTCCCTATAATATCCACTCCTCCAATCACCAGGCTTTACGACTTTAGCAAGCGCGATCTGACACACCTCCTTCCCATCTCCGAATATGCCAAACTTAGCCTTCCCGGTCAAAACCTCCTTTCTTCCCAACAAAGAAACCTCTCTACTAACACACCCTAAGCGATAATCCGACAGAAGCATCTGACGGAAATCAACTTCAACTTCAGGGGTTTCGGGGGTTATATTCTCTTTTGACATCTCCGCGAAGATACGAAGTAGCCGACCGACTTAGGGGGGGCTATTACACAAGCTTTGCAAACGCAACAGCAATCTCAGCCCCAACGCGCGCATTATTCTCAACAAGCGCCACATTTGCCTCTAAACTCCCACCGCCAGTCACCTCGGCAACATGAGCTAACATAAATGGAGTCACTGCTTTACCCTTAATTCCTTTTTCTAATGCCAAACCCAAAGCTTCATTTATGGCCCTTTCAATAACCTCCGAATCAGCCTCAAATTTCTCAGGAATAGGGTTAGCAACTAAAATCGCCCCATTCAATCCAAGCCCCCACTTAGACTGCATAATCATCGCCACTTCAGTAGCATTATCTGCTTTAGCTACAAGTTTCAAACCGCTCGACCTTGTATAAAACGCCGGAAGTTCGTCAACCTGATAACCTATCACAGGAACTCCCTTAGTCTCAAGCACCTCAAGTGTTTTGGGCAAATCTAATATCGCCTTCACCCCAGCACTCACAACCGCGACATCACTAATCTCCAGCTCCTTAAGGTCAGCACTTACATCCATAGTTTCCTCGGCACCTCGATGTACTCCACCTATTCCACCAGTTACAAAGACCTTTATCCCTGCCAAATGAGCTGCTATCAACGTTCCACTTACAGTTGTCGCACCTAAACTCCCCATAGCAAGTGCTACAGGCATATCTCGTCTACTCACTTTAAGCACGCCTTCCTCCGTCCCCAATCGCTCGAGCAAACCGTCATCAATCCCCACGTGCAACTTCCCATCTGCGACTGCTACAATAGCGGGCACACATCCTCCCTCACGTATGATTTCACAAAGTCGATTCGCTGTCTGAACGTTTTCGGGATAAGGCATCCCGTGAGCGATAATTGTCGATTCCAAGGCGACAACGGGTACGCCACCACGTATCGCGTCACGAACTTCATCACTATAAACGAGCTGATCAGTCACAACTCTATTTAGTTAGTAAGTGGTGGTGGTAAAGGAGCGAAAGGTCCTTTTGAGAGTCCCGTATCAGGGTTTGCGTCTTCGATTGCAGCCATGATTTGGTCTTTTAAGTAGTCCAAATTTTTATGAGCCACTGAACTGAAAAATAGTGGCTCCAAATCCGGTGCCTCCTTCTTTAACTCGGCCCTCATTTCCTCTTCTAACTCGTCATCCAACAAGTCCGATTTCGACACCGCTAAAATCCTCTGCTTCTCAAGCATTTCAGGATTATATTTCTCTAATTCCCCGAGTAAAGTCCTGTATTCGGAAACGATATCCATCGCGTCTGCAGGTACTAAGAAAAGTAGTACGGGATTACGCTCGATATGGCGTAAGAACCTCACTCCTAAGCCTTTTCCATCGGCAGCTCCCTCAATAATTCCAGGAATATCAGCCATAACGAAAGACCTGTCATCTCGGTACGCCACCATACCTAAGTTAGGTCTTAGTGTAGTAAAAGGATAATCTGCGATTTCTGGTTTCGCGGCACTCACGACAGAAAGTAAGGTCGATTTTCCTGCGTTCGGAAATCCTACAAGCCCGACATCTCCTAATAACTTCAATTCCAATATCTTCCACTCCTCGAGACCGTCTTGACCAGGTTGAGCATATTCAGGACTTTGATTTGTCGGAGACTTAAAGTGATCATTACCACGCCCGCCCATACCGCCTCTGGCGATAATTATGGTTTGGCCTTCATCTGTAATCTCACAAACCACCTTGCCTGTCTCAACATCCTTTACAATCGTTCCAAGCGGCACATCTATGATAACATCCGCACCGTCAGCGCCATGCTTATGATTCCCACTCCCCCTTCCACCCGGACCAGCGATAACGTGCTTTCTGTATTTCAGATGCAACAGAGTCCATTTATGCGAGGAACCTTTAGCTATAATATGACCTCCTCTCCCACCATCTCCACCATCAGGACCTCCCTTAGAAGTTGTTCTGTTACGCATCATATGAATAGATCCTGCTCCCCCCTTTCCTGAGCGGCAGCAAATCTTAACGTAATCTACAAAGTTTTGAATAGCCATAATTATCCAATAGCATCAACAAGACGTAGGGTAATATCCTCTATTGACCCTTGCCCATTGATAGACTTAAACTTGCCAGCAGATTTATAAAAATTAGCTACTGGTGCAGTTTCAGCGTTATAAACATTAATTCTGTTCTGTATAACCTCAGGATCAGCATCATCTGCTCTTCCACTCGTTTCAGCTCTAGCTAAAAGTCTCTTTTTCAACTCCCCTTCCTCAACCTCAAGTGCTAACATAGCCTCAATTTCATCACCTGTTTTAGCTAAAAAAGCATCCAACGCCTCAGCCTGAGCTTCAGTCCTAGGAAAACCATCGAAAATAAAACCCTTCGCATCCTCATGCTTATTCACCTCCGCTTCTAACATAGAAATCGTCACCTCGTCAGGAACAAGCTGCCCCTTATTCATATAAGATTTGGCAAGATTACCCAGCTCCGTGCCGCCTTTGATATTTAACCTGAAAACATCACCTGTACTAAGGTGAATAAGGTTAAAGTGATTGACTAAAAAAGCACTTTGGGTTCCTTTTCCTGCACCAGGAGGGCCAAATAAAACTAGGTTTCTCATCTTATTAATTTATGATGCAAATGTAACTCACCACAAACCATTAAAATTACCTGAATCGAACTAACTTCGCCACTCTGAAAATCGTTCAAAACGACATTTACATGAAGTACGACATTATAGTATTAGGAAGTGGTCCTGGCGGATATGTAACCGCGATTAGAGCATCACAATTAGGGCTTAAGACGGCAGTCATTGAGAGAGAATCACTGGGCGGAATTTGCCTTAATTGGGGATGTATCCCTACAAAAGCTCTCCTGAAAAGTGCTAACGTATTTGATTACATTCTGCATGCTGAGGATTATGGAATTAAGGTGGCCAAACCTACCGCTGACTTCGGTGGCATGGTCGAGAGAAGTCGTGGAGTTGCCGATGGAATGTCAAAAGGCGTGGCTTTCCTTCTTAAAAAGAATAAGGTCGATGTAATTATGGGGTCTGGTACTGTTCTCCCAGGAAAGCGTGTCGAAGTAACTGCAAATGACAAATCAACTCAAGTAATTGAGGCTGACAATATTATTATCGCTACTGGAGCTCGCTCTCGACAACTCCCTAGCTTACCGCAGGACGGGAAAAAGATTATCGGATACCGCGAAGCATTGATATTAAAGAATCAACCTAAGAAAATGGTTGTGGTAGGATCTGGAGCTATCGGAGTTGAGTTCGCCTATTTCTACAACGCTATAGGAACTGACGTTACTGTTGTCGAGTACATGGACAGCATAGTACCAGTAGAAGACAAAGAGATAGGAAAACAGCTCGGACGTTCTCTAAAAAAACAAGGAATTAGCATCAAGACCTCTGCCGAAGTCACTTCTGTCGATACTTCAGGATCGGGATGTGTAGTTACCGTGAAAACGAAAAAGGGCGAAGAAACTATCGAGTGCGACATCGTTCTAAGCGCGGTCGGTGTTATAGCTAATATCGAAAATATCGGCCTTGAAGATGTCGGTATCGCCACAGACAAAGGCAAGATCATAGTTGACGATTTCTACTCTACGAACATCCCTGGATACTTCGCTATCGGAGATTGCGTACCAGGCCAAGCCCTAGCTCACGTAGCTTCAGCTGAAGGAATCATCTGTGTAGAGAAAATAGCTGGCGACTCGCCAGACCCACTCGACTACGGGAATATCCCCGGTTGCACATACTGCTTCCCTGAGGTAGCTAGTGTCGGAATGACTGAAGAGGCTGCAAAAGATGCCGGCTACGAGATTAAAATCGGTAAGTTTCCATTCTCGGCTTCAGGAAAAGCTAGCGCAGCTGGACATAAAGACGGTTTCGTGAAGCTAATTTTCGACGCTAAATACGGCGAACTTCTAGGAGGACACATGATAGGCGCTAACGTTACCGAAATGGTTGCCGAACTCGTCGCCGTTCGTAAATTAGAAACTACTGGTCACGAATTAATAAAAACCGTTCACCCCCATCCTACCCTTTCTGAGGCGATTATGGAGGCAGCAGCAGCAGCATACGGCGAGGTCATACATCTCTAATGCTGCGAGATGTCGTACTTTACGCCCTCAATTATCATAAACCACACTCTATGAATAGTATTTATACTCTTACTTCTGCGTTTACGCTAACTCTATTAACGCTTTCTGCTGGCATTTTAGCCCAAACCGCTGAGCCTTTAGATTCATACACCGCAGCAGAAATAAATTACCTCGCTAGTTTTTTTCAAATCCCTTCCACAATCTACACAGCGGAATATGCTGTGGACGCTTATAGGGTGACTTATGATATGCCTTACCTAGATAGTACTATCTCAGTTAGTGGAGCTTTATTTGTTCCGCAAGGAGTCGATTCTTTGTGCTCATTGCCCGTAATGACTTACATGCACGGAACTGTTTTCGAGCGTACTGACGCACCTTCTTTCTTACCGCTAGAGGGTCGTTTGGGCTTTTTAATGTCAAGCCCAGGGTTCATCGTTCTTATGCCTGACTACGTCGGTCTAGGAACATCACAGCTCATGCACCCATACGTGCACGCTCAATCAGAAGCTGACGCGGGTGTTTACTTAATTCAAGCTGCAGAGGCATTGGGCGTAGAACTAGACTACTCCTTTAACGGAGAGTTTTTCTCGTCAGGATATTCTCAAGGCGGACACGCATCAATGGCGCTTTCTCGCGAGCTCGAGACGAACTGGGCTGATACCTACCCACTCACAGCTTCGGCCCCTCTAAGCGGACCATACGACATTTCGGGAACTCAATTCCCGGAGACATTTGAAAGCCCTAGCTATTCTAACCCAGCTTACTTAGCCTACAACGTAATCGGCTGGAACAGCTATTACGGTACACTTTACGATGATTTAAGTGAAATTTTCCAAGAACCATACGCTACTGGCTTACCAGGAATGTTCAACGGTGAAACTTCAGGACAAGCGATTAACACTTACCTCCCTTTTCTTTTAGCTGACCTTCTACAGCCAGGTTTAGTTGATTCTATTATGGCTGACCCGAATCATCCTTTTAATGTTGCTGCTCAGGATAACGATGTATACGAATGGGTACCCCAATCTCCAATGAAGATGTATTACTGTACTGAAGACGAGCAGGTTTTCTACAACAATGCAATCATTGCTGAAGAGTGGATGACTGCAAATGGCGCTCTGAACGTCACAACGTCAGATGGAGGAATGATTTGGATGCAGGGTTACCATGTGGAATGTATTCCTGATAATATTTTGGAGATTGATGAAACTGTTTGGTCTATCACTCCTAACCCAGTTGTGAACGGAACCACCACATTAAGAGGCTTACCTACAAACGTTACTTGGAACTTGAGAGATATCTCAGGCCGATTGCTAACGAACGGAATGGGTGCAGAAGTTGACTTTACTGGACTACCTGAAGGTATTTACTTCATCCAAACCAATGGATGGGGCACTAAGAAAGTTCTACTTCACTTTTAATAAAGTGATGTGCATACATCCCCCTTCTGGGATGATTAATATTCTTCCTTCATCTTGATAGCGAAGAAGTAATTTCTGTATCTCACGAGTCGGACGGTTGCAGTTAGCAGCTTCGCTAGCTCTATCCATGAATGCGATATCGAAAGATGCGCCGAAGTTGTGTGATGATTCCCCTCTAGTAGCATTACGGTTTCTACGAGCTAATGTCTTTTGCTGATTTTCTGTGCGAGTCATAGAAGTAACACGAAATACTGTGCCTTCAGAATCTGTGCCTTCAAGAGCGTCTGCATAATCATTCCCCATATCCTCAAGTAGGTCACGCACGTCGGGAAGAAGCATAGGACTACTATAACGGAGCCCCTTTATTCTGTATCCTCGACCATCATGAACTTCGACCAGTTTATTTACACTTAATCCATATTTAATTGCCGCTTCGTCTTTAATGAAGAAGCTGTTAGGTAGTGATCTAGCAGATTCTTGATGTCTTGTATATGGATTTTTAGGTATACGTAGTGTTTTCTTACAGCAACTACATGGATCTAAAGAGCCAATCTTAAAATCCTCCTTGTTTTTTACTGAAACAACTTCTTCTGCAAGCTCAACAGGTAGAGTTTCAGGTGCTATCGCCAAATGTTTATCTGGAATTCTGTATCCTTTGAGCTTTTTTAAAGGTTCTGGATGCGAAAGGGATTTAGGTTTACTTGTAACCTCGTCTGGTGAACTAACTAATGCAACCATTCCACTAGAACATCCTATAAGTACTAATACAACAAGGAAAATCCTATCCCACCTAAATTCTCTTTTTACATGTCTGCTCATAAAAACAAAGTTCGAAATGTGTTTGCCTTAAAAAAGCGTCTGGGAAAATAATTCCTCACTATGGAGTGTTGAAACGCTGCGAATCGGTTTTCGCTGCATATAACACTTGTGTTTACTTTTATGAAAACAAAAAATTATGATAGGAATTGGTGCCAAAATTGAACATCCCAATTTCGGGGAAGGCGTAATATTCGGGAGAGAGGGCGATTTTTACAGGATTTACTTCAAGGAGTTAGGTGAAAAGGAAATTGGTGTAGAATATGATGGCTACGAGGTGTTAGAAGCATCTAAAGGCGACTCCCCCCAACCTGACGTAAGTGACATTATCGAAGCAATCGATCATGTTTTCGATGAAAAACTATCTGTACTCACCTCTTATTTAGATCCTGAACCTATTCAAATAGGAGAAAAATGGCTGGGTGGAGTAATGATTCTTTCGCCTGCGGAGTCAGATTTACAAGCAAAGGAAATTCCTATTGAGACTTTCTTTCACAAAATCGTGATGGTGAGAGATCGATTAAGAGTCTTAGAGCAGCAAATAAATTCCGATGAAAAGCTCGATGATATCGATAAAGTGAAACTTCAACAGTACATTACACGCATATATGGCTCACTAACCACCTTCAACGTACTGTTCAAGTATAAAGAAGATAGTTTTTCGGGGGAAAAGAAATAGACATGAACCTACTCTTATGGAAATTTATTAGTGTTCTAAATAAAGCACTTCTTCCTAAAATTTATAGGAAACCAAATCTTATGAAGCTTTCGAACCTAGACAAAGCAGTTGTAGGTTGGAAAATGTTGACCACCTACCGATATTTAGACGCGGTTAAAGAAAGTGGAGATAAGGTCATACCTTAAATACCGCCAACATTTGGTCGTCCGTAGATTCACGGTCTGATTGCCAAATACGCATTTGACTTGAGATATACGCGATTTGGTCTTCTACATCAAGCTCAGAGGCTTTAAGAATAAGCTTCCTCAACCCATATCTCATTAGTTTCTTATCGCTTGCGCCGCCGAATTGATCAGAAATCCCATCAGTGAATAAATACACCAAATCACCTGACCTAACTGGAATCGTAGTCTCAACAAAAACATCATTTCTCCAGAAATTTCCTCCAATAGAACGAGGAGTGCCTTTAAATTCTAAAAGAGATCCATTTCTAACTATCCACATCGGGCGTCTAGCTCCTGCAAACCTTATAGACTGACGATATGGATCGAAGGCTATCACTGCCAAATCCATTCCTATTCCAGCTCTCATAAGTCCACCCTTGTCACCTCTCAGAATAGATCTTCTAAACTTCTCATCAAGTCTAGTGAGTAAATGAGAAGGCCCTATAGCTTTACTAAAAGCTTGCGAAAACTTTTCTCGTGCCAAAACTGTCATTAAAGCTGCACTCATACCATGTCCAGTACAATCACAAACAGCTAGAAATGTAATGTCGTTTTGCATTCTTGCAAAAAGGAAGTCTCCACTCAAATATCCTCTGGGCTTATCATAAATATCTAAATGTAAAAACATACTGTTTAGATCATCTTCGGTAGGCGCAAGCATTCCCTGAATTGAGCGAGCATATAGTATATCCTCACGAAGAGGAATATGTGCTTGATTGTTCGGGAATTGTTTATGCGGAAGCATGATAGTAGAATAAAAAAACTGAGTAGATACATTAAAGACGTAAACGAATAAATAAGGGTTGCTTCTTTGAAGATAAAATGTGTATTTTGCACCATGAAAAATAAAATCGCAATCGCATTATCTGTTGCTATAATTAGCACTTCGGGACTTCTTTCTAGCTCGAATGGTGTTGCTGAAGTACAAGATCAAGATAGAACGGGAGCACCTGGATCAGCCGAGGCATGCACTTTGTGTCACGATCCAGGATCGTCATTAAACGCTGCTAGTTCTATTATTGTAATGGATTCAAGTGGTTTGGAGGCGGATTCTTGGGTTGCAGGTGAAACATACGATGTGAATTTCGTGGTAACTGGGACAGGTGCTGCAGGTTACGGATTTCAAGCAACTGCCGTTCTAACAAATGGTTCAAATGCTGGTGATTTCACAAACCCTGGATCGTCAACTCAATTAGAGTCTGTGGGCTCGAGACACATTGTGGAGCACAACTCACCTAGTACAACTGGTATTTTCACAGCGACATGGACTGCGCCTACTGAAGGTAGTGGAGACGTTGGATTTTACATGTCTGGTATCGCTGCTAATTTACTAGATGGAAATAATGGAGATAGCCATGCAGCAACTGCATTGGCGTTACCTGAAAACGATATGGCAGTTAACGACCTTGAGTCAATGAACCAACCTCTAATCTCAGCACTTGGAGTTACTCTTAAAGCAAATGTTGATGGTAATCTTTCTATTTATGACTTGTCAGGACGTATGAATTTCACATCAAGTGTTTATTCTCAAGAGTCCGTAACCGTAAATGCTAGTGAGTTAGGAAATGGAATTCAGATAATTCGTTTTACACCTAACGCAGGAAGTAGATCTAATTACACTGCTCAGACATGGAAAATCATAATTCCATCGTAAAAGATTCGGAAGAACGTAAGGTATTTTCACTTTACCAGCTTAGCCGAAGCATAAAGAATGCTCTTGAAAGTAAGGCTGGAGATTCTTCGTTTTGGGTTAAAGCTGAGATTGCAAAGTTTACTTTAAGTAGAACTGGGCATGCGTATTTGGATTTAGTCGAAGAAGTCAATGGAGACCGAAAGGCCGCGATACGTGCAATGTTATGGCGTCGAGACTATGACCGAATCGTAATAGAGTTAGGCGATTCAGCGGGAAGCGTTCTTCAAGCTGGTAGTGAAATTATTTTTCGGTGTAGAATTAGATATCACGAAGTACATGGGCTCAGTTTGGAGATAGACGATATTGATTTATCCTTCATGCTTGGGGAGTTAGAGCGACGTAAAGCTGAGACTTTAGCGCTAATTAAAAAGGACGGAATTCAATTACGTAACCCCGCTATACCTCTTCCGACGGTAATACAGCGAATCGCTATTGTAGGGTCGCCTGGAACATCTGGCTTCCTTGACTTTGTACATCACGTTATAAAAAACGAGTGGCGCTTCCGGTACGAGATTGAGGTTTTCGAGTCGGCAGTACAAGGAGCCGACGCTGCGAGACTGATTTCTCGTGCGATAAAAAAAGCTGAAATGAAATCGCCCGATGTGATAGTGCTGATTAGAGGAGGAGGTTCTCCGCTCGATTTAGACTGCTTTAATGATATTAATCTCGCGCTGACTATAGCAGATTCTAGTGTTCCCGTATTAACTGGAGTAGGTCATGAAACGGACTTTTCTATTGCCGATTTCGTATCGCACAGATCTTTCAAGACCCCAACCGGTGTAGGTGACTTTATCGTAGATAAATCTAGTTCTTTCGCATCACTACTTATAGATATTGCTACAAGAGTGGGCTCGAGGAGTAAAACGATTCTTCATAAACAAGATACGCTGTTAAAAGGAGCTCACATTACTTTGAGGGATCTTCCTATTAGATTACTTAATGTAAAGAAAGCTTTATTCGAGCAATTAAAAAGTGACCTTAACAGAGAGGCTTTAAGAGTAATTGTGAAGCAGAAAGAAGCTTTGGCCGGTTTGGCCTCTACTATGGAGTTACTCAAACCTAATAGAACTATGGCTAGAGGTTTCAGCATAGTAAGGATGAATGGCGTGGCTATAAGAGATGCGAAAAGCGTCAAAACGGGTGATATCCTAAATATTGAGCTTCATAAAGGTCAAATAGAAACCGTCGTCAAATAGTACCGAAAAATAGAATCAAATGGAAAAAAACAGTAAAATCACACCCGTGAAAGATCTCAATTACGACGATTCAATTACGGAATTACAGAAAATACTAGGCTCACTTCAAGACGAATCCTTATCTATTGACGACCTAACCGTAACCATAAAGCGTGCTTCTGAATTATTAGAATCTTGCCATCAAAGGCTAGTTAGCACAGAAAAGGAAGTTGAGAAGATAATTCAAAAATTAGGATTAGGAGATTAGTTAGACTGAGTCCCGTCCCTTAATCTATCTAATATACCTGAAGCACCTTTCCCGTTTTCTTTGACTACTTCTTTAGCGAATTGATCTTGTTCAGCTTCTTTGAGTACTAATGCATTATCACGAACCACCATCATAGCGTCTCTAACTTGAGAGAATGCTTCACACCCTGACATCTCCAAAGACCAAGCCTTATCAGCTTCCTGATGATTCTTTAATTCCATGCAGCCCGACATAGCAATTGCAAGACCTGCATTTAAATCTTGGCTTGTTTTATATACACCGGCGTTCATTTCCTCTGTGAAAACATCAATCTTAAC
>JYMV01042120.1_pt1 | contig 18732 bp, 16 predicted proteins | sample 338911 | NCBI WGS metagenome assembly JYMV01 (sample SAMN03354496, study PRJNA234377) | hydrothermal vent metagenome | biome: Deep sea; feature: Hydrothermal plumes at the Eastern Lau Spreading Center, Western Pacific Ocean; material: Seawater | place: Tonga | collected 2009 | depth 2000 m m
TCACATCTGACAATCCTCTTCCATCAATTCTTTTTTTACTTTTAAGTATCTTTGTTCTTACTATATCTTTTTCTAAATTTTTTAATTGTAAGGATATTTCAAGCTCCGAATAAGCATCATCTCCTTCGAATAAGGATTTACATTTTTCGGACGCTAAATTAACTAATTCTGATCTTTTCTTTTTGTCTTTTTCAGAGAATGCTTTTTCTAAATCTTTGGTTAGTTCTTTTGAAATTTTCTCTTTTAATTTACTATAATCTTTTTTTTCTATCTTCCACGCTTCTTTTGAGCATTTTTGAGCAAGAGATTCTATCGCTTTTATTACTGGAGCAAATTTTTCGTGACCAAATTTAACCGCATCTAACATCTGTTTTTCGGTTAAGCCTGAAGCTTCTGATTCAACCATTAATACAGCTTCTTTTGTACCAGCAACGACTAAATCTAATTTAGACTCCTTTAGCTGTTCTTTAGATGGATTTAATACATAATTACTGTTTATATAGCCTACTCTTGAAGCGGCTATAGGTTTCTGAAAAGGCAAACCTGAAATTGCTAAAGCAGCTGATGATGCAATAATCGACAATATATCTGCCTCATTTTCATTATCGTACGAAAGTACTGTCGGCAAAATTTGTACTTCATTTCTAAAATCTTCTGGAAATAGTGGACGGATAGGTCGATCAATTAATCTTGAAATCAAAGTTTCAGATTCAGTTGGTCGCGCCTCTCTTTTAAAATAACCTCCCGGTATTTTCCCAGCAGCATAATATTTTTCTTGGTAATTTACTTGTAGCGGAAAATAATCTTTATCAGAATCAACTTTTTTTACACCAACTACTGTTGAAATAACGACTGTTTCTCCACAAGTAGCAATTACGGCTCCATCTGCTTGACGAGCTATTTTTCCAGTTTCTAGGATTAGCTTTTTTCCGTCTAATTTTACTTCTTCCCTAAATATTTTAAACATTTACTTTCTTAATTTTAATTTTATTAATACTTTTTTATATAACTCAGAATTATTGCCTTTAAGATATTTCAATAAGCGTTTTCTTTGATTCACCGCTTTCATTAATCCTCTTGTCGAATGCTTATCATTTTTATTTTTCTTAAAATGATCAGTTAAATCATGTATTTTTTCACTTAATAAACCAATTTGAACAGCAGATGATCCAACATCTTTTGAATTAATTTTTAATGAATCAATTATTTCTTTTCTTTTGTTTTGCATACTTATTTATTTTTCTGTATTAACTTTTCTATTTTTTCAGCATAATCAAATGATTTATCGCCAATAAAAGAAACTTTTGGCAAAAATTTCATATCAACTTTTTTTGACAAAGCTTTTCTAATAAGGTGAGAAAATTCAGTTAACACATTAACAATATTGTCCGTGTCTTTCCCACCCAGAGGTATAACGTATGCTCTGGCATTTTTGAGGTCTGGGCTCATCCTCACTTCTGTTACAGTAATACTCTTTGTTGTCAAAGTTGGTACTTTTGCTTCATCTCTTAAAAAAATTTGTCCTAAAGACTGTTTTATCATTTCTCCTACTCTTAATTGCCTCTGGGAAAAAGGAGCATTATCATTTTGCCGTATCATTAAATTCTTCTTTCTGTTTCTGTAATCGTATAAACCTCGATTACATCTTTTTCTTTAAAATCAGCAAAATCTTTCAGGGTTATACCACACTCCTGGCCTGCACCGACTTGTTTTGCAGCATTTTTGTCCCTAAAAATACTACCTATTGAACCTGTATATAGTACATTTCCATCTCTTATCAACCTAGCATTTAAATTATTTATTATCTCTCCATCTATAACTTTAGATCCAGCCACCTTGCCAATTTTTGATACTTTAAAAATTGCCTGAACTTCCGCTGAACCTACAACTTGCTCCTTTATATCTGGTTTTAATAAACCAGATAACGCATCATTTACAAAATCTAATACCTCATAAATTATGTTAAAAAATTTAATTGTTATTTTGTGAATTTCAGCTAATTTCTTAGCTTCTTTATTTGGCCTCACATTAAAACCTATAACAATAGCATTAGAAGTTCTTGCGAGGGTTACGTCGGTTTCGGTAATTACACCTATATTTGATAAGATTATTTTTGGTGTAACTTCCGCGTGTTTAATTTTTTCAATTGCATTTTTGAGTGCTTCGCTAGAACCATGAACGTCGGATTTAACGATTATGGCTAGTTCTTTTGGTACAGCGTTATTACTAAACGCAGACTCTTTGTTTGCTGAAATTAGCGGCGCTTGTTTTGACTTAATGTCTTTAATTCTATATTCGTTTATCTCTTTAGCTTTTTCTTCTGATTCTACTACAACAAAATCATCTCCAGCAAATGCAAAATTATTCATACCTAAAATCTCTACAGGAGTTGATGGCAAGGCCGAATCAATATTCTGACCCTGGTCATTTATCATTGCTCTTATTTTACCCCATGTGTTTCCACTAACAAAAAAATTCCCTTTTTCTAAATTTCCATTTAACACCAATACTGTTGATACTGGTCCTTTTCCTTGATCAATTCTAGATTCTAATATTACTCCCTTTGCTGATCCTTCAAAATTTGTCTTTAGATTAAGAAGCTCAGATTGTAGAGCAATGTTTTCTTTGAGTTTATCTAAATTCTTTTTTGTAGTTGCTGAAACCTCCGTAAATAATGTATCTCCACTTAATTCTTCTGCAATTAGCTCATATTGTAAAAGCTCATTTTTTATTTTTTGTGGGTCTGCTCCAGGTAAATCACATTTATTAATGGCAACAATAATTGGAACTTTTGCCGCTTTAGCATGTTTTATTGCTTCTACTGTTTGAGACTTAACTCCATCATCAGCAGCCACAACAAGAACAACAATGTCGGTCACTTTCGATCCTCTTGCTCGCATTTCAGTAAAAGCTGCATGGCCAGGAGTATCAATAAAAGTAATATTTTTGCCTTTTTCTGTTTTTACTTTGTAAGCTCCAATATGTTGAGTTATCCCACCATGTTCGCCAGCAATAACATTTGTATTTCGTAAGGCATCTAATAATGAAGTTTTTCCATGATCTACATGACCCATAACTGTTACAATTGGTGATCTTAATTTTAAATTTTTATTATCTTTTTTTTCAGCCTTTAGAATGTTCAAATCTGGTTTTTTTTCCCTAATAGGAATATTTCCAAATTCTTTTACAAGATACTCAGCTGTATCAGCATCAATGGTATGGTTTATAGTTGCTATAACACCCATTCCTAAAAGATGTTTAATTATTCCACTGGCCTGTATAGCCATCCTGTTTGACAATTCCTGTATAGTAATTTTGCCTGGAATGTTCACTTCGTGAACTATTTTTTTTGTTTCAATTTTTATTTTTTCAGAATCTTGATTTTTCTTTTCCTTAAGCCTCGCACGTCTTACAGATGCTAAACTTCTTTCTCTTCCTTCTAAGGCTTCATCATCTAATGCCTTAGATAATGTAAGTTTACTCTCTCTTTTTGAAGTAAAACTTTTGTCTTTACTTAAACTGCTTTTTTTTTGCTGTAATTTATCTTGATCTAAACCTTTAAATCTTTCTGTGGCTCTTTCTTCAGCCATTTTTCTAATATCAAAATTCCTATTTATTGGTGTTTTTTTTGGAAAAAAATTACTAGTTGGTTTAGATTTATTAAAAACATTATCGCGTGGTTGGAATTTTTTCCCGCTCCATTTTCTCGCTGTTTTTTTTTCTATAACAACAGATGTTTTTCCTCTACTTTGTGCATAATGTGAAACACTATGAGTCTTTTTTCCTGAAATGCTTAAAGTAAGTTTTTTTTTTATTTTCTTGTTTTCCATAAAAAATATATCCTTTATTTAAATACAACATTTCTAGCATTTATAATTAAATCACCCGCCTCATTATTAGTTAAAGCAAACTCTTCAAGATATCCTTCAATTTTAAATTTAACACCTTTTTTTTCATCATAACCTCCTATTAACTCATCTGTAGAAAGTTCTGCAAAATCTTTTAAAGTTTTAATTTTTTTTTCCCCTAATGTCAGCAACATGCCCGGCGTAAGTCCCTTATGTTTTATTAAATTATCATCGATGCCAAGATCTTTTAATTTTTTTCCAATAGCTTCCTTTTCCTTAATTAAATATTCTTTTGCCCTTTCTTTTAGTTCTTTAGCTGTGTCTTTATCTATTCCTTCAATTTTTAAAATCTCATCTTGGGTCGATTGATTAATTTCTTCAATTGTAGAAAAACCCTCCGCAACTAAAAGCTGCCCTAAAGTTTCGTCCACTTCTAAACCACTTACAAAAATTTCAGTTTTATCATTAAATTCTAATTGTCTTTTTTCAGACTCTTCTTTTTCGGTTAATATATCTATTTCAAAATTAATTAATTTTGATGCTAATCTAACATTTTGTCCTCTTCTTCCAATTGCTTTACTTAAATTTTCTTCAGTTAAGATAACTTCAATTCTTTTATTTTGATCATCGATTATTACTTTTTGAATTTCAGCAGGAGCTAGAGCGCTCACAGTAAGAGCCGCAACATCTTCCGACCAATGAACTATGTCTATTTTTTCACCATTTAGTTCATTAACTACCGATTGGACTCTACTTCCTCTCATTCCAACACACGCTCCAACTGGATCAATGGAAGAATCTTTTGAAGAAACACAAATTTTTGCTCTGCTTCCAGGGTCTCTAGCGGATGACTTAATTTCAATAATGCCATCATAAATTTCTGGCACCTCTTGAAAAAACAATTTTTCCATAAATTTTGGATGAGCTCTTGATAAAAAAATTTGTTGTCCTTTATTTTCTCTAATTACATCATAACAATATGCTTTAATTCTATCTCCATTTTTTAGAACTTCCCTTGGTATAAGTTCTTCTTTTCTAATAATAGCTTCGGATCTATTTAGATCTATGATTGCATTCCCGTATTCTAATCTTTTTACAATACCACTTAAAATTTCATCTTTTTTATTAATAAAGTCATTATATTGTCTTTCTCTTTCCGCAGCTCGAACGTTTTGAATTATTACTTGTCTAGCTGTTTGTGCTGCAATTCTTCCAAAATCTACAGGTGGTAATTGTTCGTATATTTCATCACCAACTTTAACATCTTCTTTATTTTTCATTTTTTTAGCATTTTTTAATGAAATTTCATTATTGAAATTTTCTTGTTTTTCAACAATAGTTAATACCTTGTGAAGACTTATATCTCCACTTTCTCTATCAATTTTAGCTCTTATATCGTTTTCAGAACCAAACTTAGTTTTTGCTGCTTTTTGTATTGCTGATTCCATAGAACTTAAAATAATTTCTTTATCAATAGATTTTTCTGTTGCAACAGCCTCGGCTATTCTCAAAAGTTCCACCTTATCAGATCTCTGATTCAACATAATTTTAGTCTTCCTCCTAAAAAAAAATGGGCAAAAGCCCATTTTGCATTATCCAGGTAATTTAATGATTATTTAGTTTATATTTTAACTTTTTTCAAGTTCTACTTTTTGAAAACTCCAGTTTTATCAGTTTTTTCCCAAGAAAAAGAACCATTTGTTCCTGGTTTTCTTCCAAAATGACCATATGCAGCCGTGCATTCATATATAGGTTTATTTAAAGATAACATTTCTCTAATTCCTCTAGGACTTAAGTCAAAATTATCTTTAATTATTTTTTCTACATGTTTTGACTTTTTATCATCATCAAAAAGATTAACGTAGATTGACAGAGGTTTAGAAACACCAATAGCATAGGCAAGTTGAATTAAGCATTTATTTGCAATTTTTGAGTCAACTACATTTTTTGCAATATATCTTGCGGCATAAGCAGCCGATCTATCAACTTTACTTGGATCCTTACCAGAAAAGGCTCCTCCTCCATGCGGCGCGGCTCCACCGTAAGTATCAACAATAATCTTTCTTCCCGTTAGGCCTGAGTCCCCATCGGGTCCTCCAATTATAAACTGACCTGTTGGATTCACATAAAACTCCTCTTCCTTTAATCCTAACAGCAATTCTTTCGGAATTGCCTTTTCTAAATATGGACGAATAATTTCTTTTACTTCAGATTGATTAACTTCAGGTGAGTGTTGAGTAGAAATTACAACAGAAGTTACTTTTGTTGGCATTCCATTTTCATACATCATTGTGATTTGACTTTTTGAATCTGGTTCTAACTTATTTGCTTTACCATTTTTTCTATCTATGGCCATTAATTCTAAAATTTTATGTGAGTAATAAATTGGCGCTGGCATTAAAACTTCTGTTTCACTGCATGCATAACCAAACATTATACCCTGATCACCAGCTCCTTCATCTTTATTGCCCTTTGAATCAACCCCCATGGCAATATCTGTAGATTGAGAATGTAAATGAACATCAATACTACAATTTTTCCAGTGAAATCCCTTTTGTTCATATCCTATATCTTTAATACAATTACGGACCTTATTGATTAGAACATCTTTTTTTATTTCCGGTCCTCTTATTTCACCTGCTAAGACCACTTTGTTTGTCGTTACAAGGGTTTCACATGCTACTCTTGAAAAAGGTTCCTTAGCCAAATAAGTATCTACCACCATATCTGATATACGATCACAAACTTTATCTGGGTGACCTTCTGAAACTGACTCGCTTGTAAATAAATATGATTTTTTACTCATTATATTTTAAGTTTTTTAAAAATTAAAGTTAGAAATATATACAACAAAACTATTAAAAAAAATATTTTATTTCCATAATTTGAAAATAAAGTAGGTTGATTAAAGTTCGGAAAATTTAGCTCAATATTACCGGACTCTTCCGAATTAAGCGACTTAAGAACTCTACCATTTGGATTGATAAAGGCAGAAATTCCTTTATTGGCAGATCTCGCAATAAAAACTCCTTCTTCGATTGATCGATAAATTGCTTTACTAAAGTGCTGATGTGGACCTATTGACCGACCAAACCAAGCATCTTCTGAAATATTTACTACTAGGTCAGGAAGTTGATTTTTCTTTTTAATTTTTCCTGAATAAATTATTTCATAACAAATTAATGGAAGAATTGATTTTTCATTAAATTTATTACCCAAATTTATTGTCGTTCTTAAGTCTCCAGAAGAAAATGAACTATATCCCGGGGTTATTTTTTTCAGTCCAAATTTAGATAAAGTTTTTTCAAAAGGCAAAAATTCTCCAAAAGGAACAAGATTAATTTTGTTGTATAATGATAAAATATCTAAATTATGATTTAAGACTATCAAACTATTAAAATATTTTTGATTATCTATATTATTAGGATTAGTAAAATTATTTATTCCCAAAATAATTAAATGATTTTCAGAAAATTTATCTTTGAATAAATCTTGATATTTTTTTATATCTTGTAAATATGATTGATAAAATATTCCCTCCGGCCAGATGAACAAAGTTTTTTTATCTTTTTTAGGATCGCTTATTTTTATAAGTCGTTCAATTTGAAATTCTTCACTTTTAGTAGTGTAATCTTTAAGTGAAAAATTGGGTGAAATTATCTTAACACTGATTGTTTTATCAAATTTATAATTGTTATTATTAAATTTAAACATTCCATACAAATAATTACCAACAAAAATTATTAAGAAAATTAAAACAAAAAAAACATTTTTTTTAATAATTTTTTTTTGAAAAAAAAGAAAAGGAATACAAAATAAAGTGATTGAAATTAAACTTAGTGAATATGCACCAATTAAAGATAGTATTTGTAAAACTTCTAGTGACCATGACCAAGTGTATGAAATTAAATTCCATGGAAATCCTGTCAATAAATTTCCTCTTAAAAATTCAAAAATAGAAAAAACTAAAGAAAAAAAAAAAATAAAATAAATATTTTTCTCTGCAAAAGCACCTACAAATAAAATTGCTAAACCAAAAAATAAAGATAAGAATAAGGGAATCAATATAAGAGCAAAAGGAATTAAACCTTTGAACATTTCATCGTGTGTTAAAGATATAGAAATCCAATAGTTGCCTAATAAAAAAAAACCAAAACCAAAAGCGCACCCTAAATAGAAAAAATATCTGTTATATTTTTTTTTTCTATATTTAGATTGTGTTCTTTTTTTAACTTCTAAAATTAAAAACAATAAAATTGAAAACGTAAAAAAATTTATAATTGTCAAATTATATGGAGCAAAACCAAGTACTGTCATTGCACCAAGTATAAAAGGTGCAAAAAATATAACAAAAAATTTATTATTAGGTAAAACAATCAAATTAAAATCCTTATTATTAGTTAATTGAATTAAGAATTTTTTTTTCTATTTTATTCATTGTAAAATAATCTTTATTTTTAACGTGATTATAGCCTATCAAATGTAAAAGTCCGTGAACCCAAGCTTTATCAAATTCCAAAAGAAAATTATTTTTTTTTGATCTAAAATTAATATTTTCATAAGATGTAGCTACATCTCCAATATAAAGTTTTTTTTGTTTAGTAAATTTTAAATTATTTGAAGGTAAAAAAGGAAATGATAAAACATCAGTTGATTTGTTTCGATTTCTGAATTTTTTATTAAGTTTTTTCATATTTAAAGAGCTTGTTAATAAAATAGTAAAAGTTATATTTTTTCCTTCAAAAAATTTAACAATTTTTGAAATTTTTTTTAATTTTTTACTGAAATATCTTTTTGGATTTTTAATCTTTTTATGCCAAGATTTATTATTAACCTCAACATTAACCTTTATCATCAGTATTCTTTTGATAAGCTTCTACAATTTTTGTTACCAATGGATGCCTCATCACATCTTGATGGTCAAAACGTATAACTGATATTTCTTTAATACCTTTTAATATGGCTTGTGATTTTATTAAACCAGATTGATTTTTATTTGACAGATCAACTTGCGACGGATCTCCATTTACAACCAACTTTGAATTTTCTCCTATTCTAGTTAAAAACATTTTAATTTGTGTTTCAGTCGCGTTTTGAGCTTCGTCAAGAATAGCAAATGAATTTTTTAAAGTACGCCCTCTCATAAAAGCAAGCGGTGCTATTTCAATAGCGCCAGATTCAATTTTTCTTTGAATTTTATCGTAGTCCAATAAATCATAAAGAGAATCATATAGGGGCCTTAAATAAGGATCTATTTTTTCCTTCATATCTCCTGGTAAAAAACCTAATCTCTCTCCTGCTTCAACCGCTGGTCTTGATAATATTATTCTTTCAACTTTTTTTTCTAACAACATTGATAAGGCAACTGCAACAGCTAAATATGTTTTTCCTGTACCAGCGGGTCCTAAAGATATTACTATTTGGTTTGTCTTAAGCGATCTGACATATTCTTTTTGTTGTTTTGATTTAGGTATTACAGATCTTTTTGGCGTTTTAATCACCTCTCCTAAAGACTGTACAGTTGATTGAGTTTTTGTATCTTGTATCATATCTTCATTTAATGATGTGATTATATCATTTCTATCTATTTTTTTATCAGATCTAAAGCGGTTAATTAAGTATTCAATTGCATCTCTAACTTTTTCATTTGCATTTTTATCACCTTTTATTGCGATTGAATTACCTCTGAAATAAATTGTTGAACCACTGATTTTTTCCAATTCTTTAAGATTATTATCAAAAGCCCCAACTATTCCCATTAATATTTTATTATTAAATATATCAACATTTATTGAATTATCATCTCCATATGTTATTGAAATTTCCTTACTATTTTTATTTTGTTTATTTATTTTCACTAAAATTATGCTGCTTTCACTTTATTAGTTTCATAAATACCAAATAAATTCTTTTGATTAAAAGATATAATTTTTACATTTATTAGTTCTCCGGTCCTGCAATTGTCAGCCTCAAATATCACTGGGGTCATATATTTTGTTCTACCAAAATATTTTTCTTGATTATCTAATTTATTTTCAATTAAGACTTCACAATTTTGTTGTAGATATTTTTTGTTATTTTTGTGTTGAAAATTTTCTAGTGTATTTTGTAATTTTTTAAGTCTTATTTTACTTTCTGATAAATTGTTTGATTTTTTTGCCGCAGCTGGCGTTCCAGGTCTTGGGCTAAAAATAAAAGAATAAGAATTGACAAAACCTATTTTTTCAACAAGTTCCATTGTATCTTGAAAATCCTTCTCGGTCTCTCCGGGATATCCGACAATAAAATCGCTTGAAATTTTAATATTTTTATTAACTTTTTTTAGTTTTTCGACAATAGACATATAATATTCTCGATCATGTTTCCTGTTCATTAATTGAAGAATTTTATTGGATCCACTCTGGATAGGAAGATGCAAAAATGGCATCAGTTTTTCACAGTCTCTGTAACAATCAATTAAATCTTCTGTCATGTCCTTCGGATGTGAAGTTGTAAATCTGATTCTTTTTAAATTTTTAATATTACTTAGTGCTCTTATTAATGAGGAAAGCCTGTATTTTTTGTTATAATTATAGGCATTAACATTTTGACCAAGTAAAATAATTTCTTTAGCTCCATTACTAACTAAATTTTGTGTCTCGTCAACGATTTGCTCAAAGGGTCGTGAGTATTCAGGCCCCCTTGTATATGGGACCACACAAAAATGACAAAATTTATCGCATCCTTCTTGAATAGTTAAATAAGAAGAAATCTTATTTTGTGAAGTAAAAATTTTTTGCAGTTCATCAAATTTTCCTATTACATCAAATTCAGTTTCGTTAATTTTTTCTTTTTTTCTTTCATAATCCAAAATTAAGTCCCCAATTTTATGGTAAGATTGGGGGCCAATTACCATGTCAATATATGGCTCTCTTTTTATCATTTCGTTCGATTCAGCTTGAGCAACGCATCCAGACACAACTACTAAGGGTTTTTTCAAATTCTTAAAATCTTTTTTAACTCTGCCAATTTCATCATAAACTTTTTCTGTTGCTTTTTCACGTATATGACAAGTATTTAAAACAAAACAATCAGCTTCTTTTTTTATATCAGTTTTGTTAAAACCGATTGTTGATGCTAAATCATAAATACGATTTGAATCGTATTCATTCATTTGGCATCCAAAAGTTTTAATAAATATTTTTTTAGACAAGTTTTTTACTTCTTAATTTTTGTACCATACAATTCTAATCTATGGTCAACAAGTTTATAACCAAGTTTTTCAGCAACTTTTTGCTGTAGTTTTTCAATATCTTCATTAACAAATTCCGTTATTTCCCCTGTATTAACATCTATCAAATGATCGTGGTGTTCTTGTGGAATCTCCTCGTATCTTGCTTTAGTGCCTTTAAAATCATGTTTTGTTACAATGCCAGCTTCTTCAAATAATTTTACTGTTCTATAAACTGTCGCAATACTAATTTTAATATCAACTTTGTTAACTCTCTTGTGTAATTCATCTACATCTGGATGATCTTCTGATTCCGACATAACTTTAGCAATTAGTTTTCTTTGATCAGTAAGCCTTACACCCTTCTTAATGCATTTATTTTCTATAACACTACTCATGCTTTATAATTTCATATTATAACCAAAACATATGTTTTCAAAAATATTTTAGCTTAAATATAATGGTTTAATCAATTCTTTATCCAATAAGCCTTTTAATTGCAGGAATTCAAGCCTATTATGATCCAAATCTACAATATTTAAATTATTAAGTTTTAATATTTTTTTATCAAAGTATTTGATCACATTTCTGGGTATTACATTAAATTTATTATTATACTTTTTAATTATTTCATCTACTGTAACTTCTTCTATCTTTGAAGCGCTGGTAAGATTTTTATAAAATTTTTTAACAAAATATTTTTCTCTAAATTTAATGAGACTAAAAATAGAATCTTTATTATTAAAAAACTTTGCACAAGACCATATAAATGTATTGTAACCAAATAAATTCAAATTCTTTGCTAAACTTACTCCCTTGGCTATCGCTAATGATCCTCTTAATCCAGAAAAGTTTCCTGGTCCTTGATTCACAAAAATCTTAGATATATCATCAAATTTAAGATTATTTTCTTTAAAAAAATCTAAAATTTGTTTCATTAATAAATCATTATTAGATTTATCACTTTGCAAAACTTGACTAAATGTTTTATTTTTAGTTTTTACAAATAATGAGCCTATGCTAGTGCTACAATCAATTGACAAAAAATTCATAATATCTGTATTGATACTACTATTATTATCAATAAGTAAATCCCATGGAGCAACTTTGAATAATTTAAACATCATGAACGGTGTAATTACTTTGATGTATCACAGATTTAATGAAAACAAATATCCCTCAACTAATATAAAAAATGAAATTTTTTTAGAACATTTAAAGACAATTAATAACTTAAAAATTGAATTTATTACTTTCAAAAAATTTGAAGAAATTGTTAAAACTAATATAGACAAAAATTATTTACTTCTAACGATTGATGATGCATTTGAATCCTTTTACCTAAACGCCTGGCCAATACTTAAAAGTAAAAAAATTCCATTTGTTCTTTTTGTTAGCACCAGAGAAATAGGTAAATTCGGATATATGACTTGGAAACAGATTAAAGAAGTTGCTGCAAGTAATTTGGTAACAATAGGCAATCATAGTCACACTCATGATTATTTGATTGATTGGGAAGATGACAAAATAAAATTTGATCTAGAAATGTCTATAAAAATTTTTAAAAATGAACTCGGATATTCTCCTAAAATTTTTTCTTATCCTTTCGGTGAATATAGTAACAATTTAAAAAAAATTGTTTCTGACCTAAATTTTGAATTTGCTTTTGGACAACATTCTGGGGTAATCGATCCTACTAAAGATTTTCTCGAAATGCCAAGATTTCCTATAAACGAAAAATATGGAGAGTTAAAAAGATTTAATTCTATTCTCCAAACTTTACCCTTTCCATACGAAAGCATCACACCAGAAAATAGATATCTTAAAAAAGATGATAATCCACCAGAAGTTAAAATTAAATTTTTTGAAAACTTAATTAATATTAAAAACATCAATTGCTACTCTAATGAAGGTAATATTTGGAGAAAATCTGATATTCAATTTATAGGCAAAAATGAAATAATGATTTTACTAAAAGAAAAATTTAAAAGCGAAAGAGGGAGAATAAATTGCTCACTTTGGGAAAAAAGTGGAAAATGGAGATGGTTAGGAATTCAATATGTTATTGCGGAATATTGAGAGCTAAACTTTTATAGCGCAATACCTTTTTTTAATCTAGTAGGTAGTAAATTTGCTTTGTCAAAATCCGTCAAGGAATTTCTTTCTATAATATTTTCAAGAATCGAAACGTATTTTTCTCCTATGGCAGCATAATTTTTTAGGTATTTAGTTAAATCTAAACCTACAATCTGTTTATCATCTTGCCTCAGCTGCGCTCTTACTTCTCTAAATTCTTTATATGCACTGTGAGTATTTAGATTATTTTTGTAGGCTCTTACTGAAGCCTTAAGAATTTGAAATTGCAAAATTTTATGAGTTTTGTCGGGATCTTTATTTGCTGGAGAAATGCCTTTTTTACTCCATGTCCATTGACCAAATAGAGCATTACCTTCTAAAGCAAATCTAGAAGTTCCCCAACCACTCTCATTTGCCGCTTGGGCTAAGGCGATTGAAACTGGAATAATATCCATTCTTATTTTAAGTTTGCTCAGATCTTGATCTTCAATTTTGTATTCTCTAAATCTTCTTTTAAGCCAGACTTTCTCTCCTACCGTATTAAAATTTTTGGCCAATATTTTAAAAAGTTTTTTTCTATCGTCCATAATTTTTTGATTTTCATCAAGTATCAAAGGTAAAACAATTTTGATAAATAATTCTCTTTTCATTTTTGTATCGCCTAAGGTCTTAAGATCCTTCGGAAGCTTCATAAGATATATTGGCTTGACTTTTTGACCAGCTCTAACACCTGCAAGATCATAATCTAAATCATCGAAAAGGTTTAAAGTAGTTTCTGCATTTAAGCTTACGGTGTTTTCTACCCTTCCAAACTCTTCTTCTTCTATTATTTCAGTTTTTTTCTTTATAATTTTTTTGGATTTAGTAATTTCAGGAGTCTTATATTCTTCGGCAACATAAGTAAATTTAACTTCATTAACTATATTTTTAATATATGGCCTCATTGTAATCAGACATCCTATAAAAAAAATAAAAGCTATTGACAAATAAATATTTCTTATAGAATTTTCTTTTAATTCTTGTTTTGCTAATGCTTTATCGCTAAATCGATTGATTGGTAATTTAATATGGTTTTTAATGAGTAATAATTCTAATTGTGTAATTGTAAGTCGTTTTGCACTCCTAGCATAACTTTTAATTTCAACTACACCATACAGTTTTCCAAGATACAGCAATTGATCACGGTATGATTTAAAAATCTTTTCAAGTTTGGCCATACTTTAGATCGCCTCTACACTTTTTATTTCTGGAACATAATGGCATAAAAGATTTTGTACACCTTGCTTAAGTGTCATGATCGAGCTTGGGCATCCCGAACAACTCCCCTTAAGTTCAACAGTAACTATTCCATCTTTAAAGGATTTAAATGCAATATCCCCTCCATCTCTAGCAACAGCAGGTCTAATTTTTGAATCCAAAATCTCATTAATTTTATTTACTACTGCATTTGATTCAACTGGTTTAGAGTCTGAGACTGACTCACTTAAAATCTTTACCAACCTTAAATCTTTACCAACAACAACTTCATTTCCTTTAGAGTAATAATCATTAATTTCGGAAATGATGCCGTGCTTCATATCCTCCCAATTCAAATCTTTTTCTTTCTTTACGGTAATAAAATCTTCTCCAAAAAATACCATTACCGTTCCTTCTAAAGACAATATTTTATTCGCTAATGATACCTTGATGCTTTTATCATTTTTTAAAAATTCGATTGGACCTACCTCAGAGACTTTTTTTCCTGGCAAAAATTTCAATGTATCAGGATTCGGCGTATGCTCTATCTCTACCATCATAATAACTACTTAGTATTATACAAAAAACTTCTTATCAAGTGAACTTTGTGAGGCCTATTATCTCATAAATTTCTTTAAGATTATTTTTTGCTATTATATCTGCCTTTTTTGAGCCTTTCTCTAAAATTTTATTGAGATAATGTTTGTCTTCTAACAATTTGTTTATTTCGTTACCTATCGGACAAATTCGCTCAATAAGTGATTCACTTAATTTGCTCTTAAAAGTAGAAAAGCTTTTTCCAGCAAATTCTTTTAAAACTTTTGATACATTAATATTATTCACACTAGCATAAATCGATACAAGATTTGCAGCTTCGTGTCTGTTTTTAAGTCCATTTATTTCTGAAGGAATAGGATCATTATCAGTTTTAGCTTTTTTTATTTTTTGATTAATTAGATCTTTATCATCTTTTAAATTTATTCGACTTTGATCAGAATCTTCAGATTTGCTCATTTTTTTCATGCCATCTCTTAAACTCATCACTCTTGAAATTTCTTTTGGGATTAATGGTTCTACTATTGGGAAGTAGTCTCCACATTTAAAATCATTGTTAAATTTTTTCGCAATATCTCTCGTTAATTCCAAGTGTTGTTTCTGATCTTCACCTACAGGAACATGGGTAGCCTTATATATAAGTATATCGGCTGCCATTAAGTTAGGATAAACTAAAAGACCTACGCTGGCATTTTCTTTGTTAGCTCCAGCTTTTTCTTTAAATTGAGTCATTCGATTCATCCATCCAATTCTTGCAACACAATTAAATATCCATGCTAGTTCACTATGAGCAGATACACTGGCTTGGTTAAATATAATATTTTTTTCAGAATCTAAACCTGATGCAATAAAGCTAGCAATTGTCTCCAAAATATTAAATTTTAATTCTTTTGGATCTTGACGGTTAGTTATTGCGTGTAAATCTACGATACAATAAACACATTCAAATTTGTTTTGCAAATCAACAAAATTTTTTATTGCACCTAAATAATTTCCTAAATGTAAGTTTCCAGTTGGTTGTACACCTGAAAATACTCTTTTTTTATGCATATATAAAAATTATTATTTTAATTTAATATCTTTAAATTTTAAAGCTCCTGAAAAATTTGAAATTAAAAAGTAACTAAACAAACTAATAATTACTATAATAAATAAATAAATAAATTTCCAACCTTCATTATAGTTAAATTGTTCTGAGAAAAAGCCCAGTAATAAATACAATATTATTCCCATTACAACCACAGATAATATCATACGAGGAAATTTATAAATAAATGTTTTATCAAAATTGTACAAATTTCTTTTCTTTATAAAATAATAATGAAAAAAAACATTAATCCATGAAGAAATAGAAGTTGCAATCGGTATTATAACAAAACCAAGTTTGTTAAAAAATGATACACTTATCAGAATATTTAAAATTACTGATATGACTGATAAATAGAAAGATGTTTTGGTATCGTTTCTTGCAAAAAAGTAATTGGAAAAAATCTTCAATATTGAAAATGCGGGTACGCCAAAAGCAAAAAAAGTTAGAGCAAGAGCCGTATTAGTAACACTATCGCTGTTAAATGAACCATAGCCAAATAATGATGTAATGATTTCCTCTGACGCAAGAACTAAAGCAGTGGCTGCAGGTATAGATAAAAATAAGCAAAGTTCTAAGGCTCTATTTTGTAAATTATTAATTTCATCAGAGTTATTATTTTTCACGTGTTTAGACAATTCTGGCAACATAACAGTACCAACAGCAATTCCAGCAACAGCAAGATTTATTTGATAAACTCTGTCTGCATAATAAAGGTAGGAAACTGCACCAGCCTGAAAAGAAGCAATTATGGTTCCAACTAAAATATTAATTTGTGTTACACCGGAAGAAAAAATACTTGGGAGTAATTTACGAAAAAAAAACTTTATCTGTTTATCTAGTTTTATTTTTATACTTAAGATTGGCTTAAAATTTTTTCTAACAAAAAATAACAAAATTAATAGTTGTAAAAAACCTGCAAAAGAAACTGCATATGATAAAGTTAAAACATCAGATATATTCAGCCATTGTGAAAAAAATAATGATCCAATCAAAATTACATTTAATATGATGGGTGCCGCCGCCGCCGCCGCAAATTTATTATAAGAATTAAGTATGGCTCCAAAAAAAGAAGCTATACATATAAAGAACAAAAAAGGAAAAGTAATTCTGCTTAAATCTACTGCAAGTTTTAATTTTTCTGGATCTTTATAAAATCCTGGAGCTATTAAAAAAATTAATTGTGGCATAAAAATTTCGGATATTAAAACGAGAATTAGTAAAATAAGAAAAAGTAAATTAAATATATTTTTTGCAAAATGATCTGCACGCTCTTTATTCACAGCTAATTCGCTAGCATAACTAGGAATAAAAGCTGCATTAAATGTTCCTTCAGCAAATAATCTTCTAAACGTATTGGGTAATCTAAACGCAACAAAAAAAGCATCAGCAAAAAAACTAGTGCCTAAAAAAATTGCAATTAAAATATCTCTTACATAACCAAGTATTCGACTTATTAAGGTAAAAAAACCAAATGTAGAGGTGGATGCTATTAAGTTCATCTTGACATGTAAGCCTTATTTTTGTGACAATTATAAGATACCTACTTTTAAAATGAAGAAAAAGTCAAAAATAGAAAAATACACAGACCAAGAAGCTTTGGATTATCACAATAGTGGCAAATCAGGAAAAATCGAAATTAATTCTTCCAAACCAATGTCAACGCAAAGAGATTTAGCGCTTGCTTATTCACCTGGTGTAGCTGCACCAGTCAAAGTCATAGCAGAAAATCCGGATGCAGCTTACGACTACACTACAAAAGGTAATCTTGTAGCTGTAATTAGTAATGGCTCAGCAATACTTGGTCTGGGCAACTTAGGTGCTTTAGCTTCAAAACCTGTCATGGAAGGTAAGGCAGTATTATTTAAGCGTTTTGCAGATATAAATGCTATAGATTTAGAAATAGATTCTTCTGACCCCAATGAAATTATAAATTGTATAACAAAATTTGGAAAAAGTTTTGGAGGTATTAACTTAGAAGATATTGCGGCTCCTGATTGTTTTATTATAGAACAAAAATTAAAAGAAACATTAGATATTCCAGTTTTTCATGATGATCAACATGGTACAGCTATAACTACTTTAGCAGGTTTAATTAACGCTTTAGATATTTCTGGCAAATCCATTAAAGATATAAAAGTTGTTGTAACTGGAGCTGGCGCCTCGGCTATTGCCTGTGCAAATCTATTTAAAGTCAGCGGCGTTCCAAATGAAAACATAATCATGCTTGATAGCAAAGGAGTTTTATATAGAGGAAGAGATAACCTTGACCAATGGAAATCAGCTCACGCTATAGAGACAAAAATTAGAACGCTTGAAGAAGCTATTGATGGAGCAGATGTATTTTTAGGATTATCAAAAAAAAATATTTTCAACAAAGATATGGTAAAAAAAATGGCAAAAAATCCAATAATTTTTGCCTGTGCAAATCCAGATCCTGAAATTAAACCTGAAGATGTTAAGGAAGTAAGAGATGATGCTATTATAGCAACAGGAAGATCTGATTATCCAAATCAGGTAAATAACGTAATAGGTTTCCCTTACATATTTAGAGGAGCTTTAGATGTAAGAGCAAAAACAATCAACGAAGAAATGAAAATAGCAGCTGCACATGCAATTGCGACACTTGCGAGAGAAGATGTACCTGATGAAGTTGCGGCCGCCATGGGTGGAGAAAGACCACGATATGGAAAAGAATATATTATTCCTTCAACTTTTGA
>JYMV01006050.1_pt1 | contig 18728 bp, 17 predicted proteins | sample 338911 | NCBI WGS metagenome assembly JYMV01 (sample SAMN03354496, study PRJNA234377) | hydrothermal vent metagenome | biome: Deep sea; feature: Hydrothermal plumes at the Eastern Lau Spreading Center, Western Pacific Ocean; material: Seawater | place: Tonga | collected 2009 | depth 2000 m m
ACAGACCGCTTCCAATAAATGAAACAACTATAATTGAAATAGAGAAGGGGTATGGTCTTAACCAATTAATTGACAGATTAAGCGAACAAGGGTTAGTTAATAGACCTTTAATTTTAAAAGGATATGTGAAAGTTTTTAAAAGATCAGATGATATTAAAGCTGGAGAATATTTAATTTCTAAAACCAATAATGCACTTCAATTAATTCAGAAAGTTTCTGAAGGGTCTGTTTACTATCATCAAATAAGGTTGAGAGAAGGCTCAACAATTAATGAACTTATAGATTTATTTAAAAACAATACTGTTTTAAAGAAAGATGAAAATTTTGATGATAAAAATAAGATAAGATCTGATTTAGGTTTGGAGATAAATTCGTTAGAAGGGTTGTTTCATCCAGATACTTACAACTATATAAAAGGTGATTCTTACCTTGATATTTTAAAAAGATCTAATTTAAAACATCAAAAAATATTAAACAAACTATGGAACCAAAGAAATATTAACTTACCTTTTAAAAATTCCTACGAAGCTTTAATACTAGCTTCTATAATTGAAAAAGAAGGCACTGAAAAAAAACAAATAGCTGCTGTTTTTGTAAGAAGATTAAAACTTAGAATGAAACTTCAATCTGATCCTACAATAATTTTTGCTTTAGGGGATGAGTATGATGGAGATATAAAAAGTTCTCATATCAAAATGAAGCATCCTTATAACACTTATCACATTAAAGGATTGCCTCCTGGACCTATTGGCTTAGTAAGTGAAAGTTCAATTCAAGCTGCCTTAAACCCTGAAGAAGGAAATTCACTTTTCTTTGTTTCTAAAGGGGATGGTACTCACTACTTTTCTGATACTCTAGAAGAACATAATCAGGCAGTTCAACGATTCCAACTTAACAAATAATGAAAGCTAAGTTTATTACTCTAGAAGGAATAGAAGGTTCTGGAAAAACTTCTTCCTTAAAAAGCATTACTGATCTTTTAGATAAAAAGAATATCAGTTATATCGTTACCAGAGAACCTGGAGGGAGTTCAATTGGAAAAGAGCTACGTGCAATACTCTTAGATCCGGACACAGAAATATCTCCTGAAGTTGAGTTAATGCTGATGCTATCTGATCGAAAAGATCATGTAGAGAAAATAATTTTACCCAACCTAGAAAAGGGTAATTGGGTGGTATCTGATAGATTCATGGATTCAAGTATTGCTTATCAAGGAGGAGGTAGGCAGCTAGACAAAAAATTAATTATTTCTTTAACAGACTATTTAAATCTACCTCAACCCGATTTAACTTTACTATTTGACTTGCCTGTTGAGATATCCCTTTCAAGAGTAAAAGCAAGAGGGGAGTTAGATAGGTTTGAAAAAGAAGAATTAGAGTTTCATAAAAGAATACGTAATACTTATTTAGAACTAGCTAAAAACAATAGTAATCGAATCAAAATAATAGATAGCTCAAAAAAAATTGAATCTATGCTTAATAATGTAAAACAAGCGATAGAAAAGCTCTTTAGTGAATAATTCAACTGTATCAGTCCCTTGGTTTGAAAAAGAAAAAAGGGTTTTTAAAAACCCTTTGAACCACCATGCTTATATATTTGAAGGGGTTGAAGGAATAGGAAAGACTGTATTTACCTTAGAGATTGCAAAAGGGTTTCTTTGTAACTCTTTACCTGGTGCTGAAGCCTGCAATCAATGCCAATCTTGTCGTTTATTTGATCAATTTAACCATCCTGACTTCTACTTGATAAAACCAGAAGAAGACAAGAAGCAAATATCTATAAACCAGATTAGAAAATTACAAGAACCTTTATACGAATCATCTTTTTTAGGGTCCAATAAAGTGTTTATTATTAACCCACTTGAAAAGATGTCTAGAGAAGCTTCTGATTCTTTTTTAAAAAACTTGGAAGAACCACCAGAAAATTCAATTTTCTTATTGATTAGTCATCGATATCAGACATTGCCTTTAACCATTAAGAGTAGAGCTATTAAAGTAAATATGAATAAACCTGATAATAAGCAAATAAAAACCTGGTTAAATCTCCAAACTGATCATAAATCTAAAATTGAAACTGCATTGTTATTATCTAAAGGAAAACCTTTTGTTGCTGCTGAAATGGTAAATTTTGAAATAGACGACTTAAGGTTGGACTTCATAAAAGATATTTCGGAACTTATTAAAACAGGTAATAATTTACTGGAAGTTTCAGAGCAGTGGCCTAAGGATCCTATGACTATGCTATTGAGATTGGAATGGATGTCTGATTTGTTAATGGATTGTTTAAGGCATAGGTTCTTGCCAGGGCAGAATTTAACCTTTCAGGATTCAGATACTATAAGCAGTTACTTATCTCAACACTTTGAAAGTGATAATTTCTTTTACCTTCTTGAAAAGACTAACTCTTGTTGGAATTTATTCAATTCTGACACAAATTTACGAGCTGATTACCAGCTACAGTCACTATTGGTTGATTGGATAGAATCTGTGGGACTAGCCAGATAGAAATTCTAAAATAATATTATTTACTTCTTCGGATTTTTCTAAGTGAAGAAAATGGCCACATTTAGGCAGAATTTTAATTTCCAGATCATCAAAAAAGTTTTCCATACCTTCTGATAGGTTTGCCCCTATACAGCCATCATTTTCTCCATGAAGATACAGTGAGGGAACTTTTATAGTTTGGGCACTAAGATCACCTGTTAGAGAATTTATCCTTTCAGTTTGTAAGGATTCTTGAAAGGTACATCTGTAATAAGCTAATGCTTTAGAAAGAACATTGCCTTTAGAAAGAACCTCAATTGTTTTATCTGCATAAGATTTATATTCTGGCCAATTAGGTGACCAATCCATCCATAAACGGTTAATAAAATCAAAGTTATTAGTTGGTACTGCCAAATCAGCAAGAGGGAGTTGAAAGAAGAACATGTACCAAGATTTCCTTTGTTGATCACCATCAGAAAGAAAAGAAGCACCCACATTAATGCCGTGAGGAACAGAAACGGTGATCATTTTGTTAATAAGATCAGGTTCTAACCCAGCCATTCCATAGGCTACGCTAGCACCCCAATCATGACCAAATAAATTAATTTTTTGATCTGTAATGGACTTAGTAAATGTAATCATTTCTTCAGCTATACGCAAAGACTGATAGGTATCTAGATCTTGATCTTCTGGATGGTATCCAGGAAGGAAAGGAGCAATTACTTGATAGCCTTTTTCAGCAAAGAAATTTAATTGATGTTGAAAATTTTCTGCGCAATCTGGAAACCCATGTAAAAAAAGTAATGGTTCACCTTCCCCTTTTGTGTAGAAATAATGACCACTATTGGATTTAGATAGATTCATCTTCAGTTTTATTAAGATCAATAAGTAAACGATAGATATATATGGATAAGTATATGAAAGACAAGAAGGAGAATAAATATGCAATAGCCATATAAGCATTAATATTTTCTGGAATAAGAAAGACAGCGAACCCAGTAAGGATAGTAATCAAAATGATAATAATAGGAAAAATTACAGCTACAACGTATCCAATAAGCTTCCATCCTTTGCCTTCTGTAATCTCATAAGCTTTTTTAACTGAATCCAAAATAGGTCTGTTTTCCATTAATCCAATATAAGGGGCAAACATCAATCTAGCTGAAATATACAAGCCTGGAAGAATAAAAAGAAGTAAACCAAATACAACTAGAATCCCAGTTATCAAACCTATCCCAATAATCTTAGGGAAAAAATAAAGAGCCTGGTAGAAATAATTTGATACAGATCTACTTTTTTCCTTAAAGATGTCGTCAATCAACAAGATTGCTAAAGCATAAGAGTATAAGGTAAGTAAATTAGATAAAAATTGCTGGGCAATATTCGTAGAGGAAGATGACGTCCCAAACTCATTTCCAGGTACAGAACCAAAAGCTAAGTACACCAAAAATTGAATTACATATATGGGAAATATAACTATAAAGAATTTAGTAAAATTATCTAAAAATAAACTATTAGTAAATTTAAACCCTTCAAGTATCATAAGAAAATCCTTTTACAACGATTGTAACAAATATAAAGATTTAAAAATGATAGAAATTTGGTCCAAACCTAATTGTATTTTTTGTGAAAAAGCTGAGAAGCTGTGTCAAATTAAAGAACTTGAATATAAGAAATATATGTTAGATGTTGATTTTTCTAGAGAGGACTTAATGAGTAAATTTCCCGAAGCAAGAACTTTTCCTCAAATTACTCAAGATGATCAGTACATAGGTGGATACACTGAACTAGAGAAGCATCTCATATAAGTAATGAATACATTCACGCAAGTTCTTGAATTTCTTACATATTATTTAGTAGATCATTACTGGTTTCCGGCTTTCTTAATAGGATCTGGTATTTTCTTTACGATCTATCTAGGTTTTCCTCAAATCAAGTATTTTGCCCATGGTTGGAGGATTTTGTCCGGGAAATATGTAAAACCAGGTACAGAGGGTGAAACAACTCCTTTCCAGGCTCTATCTACGGCTCTTTCAGGAACCATTGGTACGGGAAATATTGGCGGTGTTGCTTTAGCTATTTTTCTGGGTGGACCCGCTGCAATTTTTTGGATGTGGATAACAGCTTTTCTTGGTATGACCACTAAGTTTGTAGAAGTTACTTTGGCCCACAAGTATAGAGTAAAGCTTCCTGATGGCTCTATTGCTGGGGGGCCTATGTTCTATATAGAAAATGGTTTAAACATGAAGTGGCTAGCAGTTGTTTTTTCAGTATGTCTTTTAATGATGTGCATAGGTACTGGAAATATGCCTCAAATTAATAATATTGCTCTGGTAATGAACGATACTTTTGACATACCTAAGTGGTTAACAGGGGTAGTTTTAGCAGTTTTACTGTGGATGGTAATAATAGGAGGTATTAAGAGAATTGCACAGATTGCTTCTAAATTAGTCCCTTTTATGGCCTTTTGGTACATCCTAGGGGCACTAGCTGTGATAATAGGTAATTACGAAAATATTATTCCTTCCTTAAAATTAATATTCGTTCATATATTTTCTCCAGCAGCGGCAGTAGGGGGGTTTTTAGGAGCTAGTGTGTCTGTTGCCCTAACTAGAGGGGTAAATAGAGGACTATATTCAAATGAAGCGGGCCAAGGCTCAGCTCCTATCGCTCATGCAACTTCTAAAACTGAGAACCCCATAGAAGAGGGCATGGTTTCAATTCTTGAGCCTTTTATTGACACCATTGTAATTTGCTCAATGACTGGTCTTGTCATATTGGCTTCTGGAGTATGGAATGAGAAATTTGAAAATGAATTTGAAGCAAGTGCCATGGATTATCTAAATGTTCCATCCTCAATGACATTAACATTAGAAAATGTAGAAGGAACATATGCAGCAACGGAAACTGTTACTGGAAGCACTTCTGGAGCTACTGGCACACTCACTAGTATCAATGGAACTACCTTGGTTATTGCAGATCCAACAGGATATTTTTATCCAAATGAAGAATTAACGGGAGGAACTAGCGAAGCTACATCTACTGCATCGCCAACTGAAGATTTGGTTACTTTAAGAAATTATTATTACGAAAGAAATGAAAATATAGAGTTCACTGGAGAACTTACTATAACTGAGGGAGTTCTAACTTCTTCAGGTGTCACATTAATGCATAATCGTTCATTTGCAGAAGAAACAACTTACACTGATAAAGAAACTAATCAGAGGTACTCGGGCGTTATAACAGTAGAAGAAGGAAAAATTACAAACCCAGGAGACTTTATTGTTGAAGGAAAGTCATTATTAAGATCTGCAGATTTAACGGGTAAAGCCTTTACTAAAAGTATTTTTGGTGAGTTTGGTCAGTACATTGTTGCTTTTGGCCTGTTGTTATTTGCTTTTTCAACAGTCATAGCTTGGTCTTATTATGGCGATAGAGCTACGGCACACTTGTTTGGTGAAGGTTGGATACTTTATTATAGGATTGTCTACGTTGGTGCCTTTTTTATAGCTTCAGTAGTAGATACAAAAATAATTTGGGACATAGCTACTGTTATTGGTCCCATAGCTACTATTCCTAATCTAATAGCTTTAATACTTCTAAGGAAAGAAATAAAACAGATAGATGAAGGTTATAAAGTAGTAAAAAAGCCTGAACAGTTATCTTGATTATTCTTAAATGAAAAAGGGCCTTAAGGCCCTTTTTTTATTTAAATAAATCAATAAACCCTTTTTAGTTTAGCTTTGTTTTTAGTCAGTTCACCATTAAACATCACTGTAGCTTCAAAAGTCATTGAATCTTTGGAATTCATTGTCCATTTCATGTCAGTGACAAAATTTTCATGTTCAGCATGAAGATTAGATTTAGATTTATCTAATTTTATAGCAATAGCCTTTTTAGAAAGTGTATCAACCTTAAATATTGGTTCTGTACCTAGTACACAGTAATGTTTGATGACTAGTTCACCATCATTATCGCTGTAGGTAGTTAGCATTTGAACACCATCTTCAATTACAGTTTCAGTTATTGTGTTCCCACCAGAAGTTAATTCAAATTCATAAGAAGCATCATAAACGGCACCAGTTAGACCTTGAGTCAGTTTACCTTCCCATTTTCCGAGCTTTTTCTTAACATGATTAAATGCAGTGCTATTTTGGACTTCAGCCATTTCTACACCTCCAACGACAGTTATGTCATTTTCTGCAGAGAAAGCAGAGAAGGAGATGATCATTGATGTTGCTAAAACAATTATTACTTTAAATATGTTCATATTACTTATCCTTTCATTGTTGATGTCTGCATAAATATTACATCAATAACCCATAATTCATAGCAACAGGACTAAATAACTTAAGAAGGAGGGTTACTAGATAATGTTAAACATACTATATATTCACTAAATTTGATGATACTTATACTACATCTGGTATATAGATATTCGTATAATATATATTATGTTAAATTAGTTATATAAAGTAGTTTATCTCTACTTTTACTCACTGCCCTTTTAAGTAATGTTTATATACACGTATAGTACAATGCGCGTCCTATGAAGCCTCTAGAGGGAATTAAGGTATTAGATCTCACTCATATGTTAGCTGGTCCTTATGCAGGAATGGTTCTAGCTGATTTAGGTGCTGATGTAGTTAAAGTAGAACCTTTAGGTACTGGTGAAATGACACGAGGCCTTTTATCTGATGATCCCAATAACTCTTTTAAAGGATTTGGTGCTTATTTCTTAACTTTAAATAGAAATAAAAAAAGCGTGTCTCTTGACCTTAAGGATGCACAAGGACTTGATGTTTTTTATGATTTAGTTAAGTCTACTGATGTAGTTTTAAACAATTTTAGTGCTGGAGTAGTAAAAAAGTTAAAAATTGATTATGACCATTTAAGTAAGATAAATTCTAAGATTATCACTTGTTCAATTACAGGTTTTGGAGAAACAGGCAAACATTCTTCTAGACCGGCTTACGACCAAATAGTACAGGCTTATAGCGGAGGAATGTCTATAACTGGTGCAGACGCATCTACACCAACTAGAGCAGGTATTCCTATAGGAGATCTTGGATCAGGTTTGTTTAGTGTAATTGGGATGCTTTCTGCCCTGCTTTCACGCGAAAAAACAGGTAAAGGTCAACATCTAGATCTATCTTTACTAGATGTACAAATATCTCTTCTAACTTATATGGCAACCATGCAAACATTATCAGGTGTAAATCCTGAACCCATAGGCAATGCCCATTTTGTGCACGTTCCTTATAACAGTTTTACGACACAAAATGGCTTTGTTGTAATTGCAGTAATAACTGATGCTTTTTGGCAAGAACTATTAAATATCGTTGATATAGATAATTTAAGGAAAGAAGAATTTAAAAGCTCGACAGGCAGGCTTGAAAATCAGAAATTTATTGAATCAGAATTAAATAAGAAGCTTTCTACTGAAACTTCGGAACACTGGATTAATGCTCTAAACTCCGTAAAAGTTCCTTGTGCGCCTATTAATAGCTTTAGTCAGGCGTTATCAGATGAACAAGTAATTCACAGGAATATGGTAGTTGAGGTTGAACACCCTGACGGGGGCAAAGTAAAAATGCCAGGTAATCCCATTAAGCTCTCTTACACAGATGAAGATTCTTTCTCCCCTCCTCCACATCTAGGACAGCATACAAAAGAGACTCTTATTGAATGGTGTAATTACTCAGAATCAGAAATAGAAGAATTAATTAAGAAAAAGGTTATTGCTACCTAGCGTGATATGATTCTGTCCACTAAAAAGCTTGAAAGAGCGATAAAAGCTATAACTAAGAAGAGCACCAGCATAAGTTTCCAGAATTTAAATTTTTTTTCTTTCATATTAAATTTTTAATTAATAATATCTACTAAGGCATAATCTATTATATATGGCAAAAGAAGACCTAATAGAAATGGATGGAGAGGTAATTGAAACTCTACCTAACACTACTTTTAGGGTTAAATTGGAAAACGAACATGTTGTAACTGCTCATATATCTGGTCGCATGAGAAAACATTACATAAGAATTCTTACTGGTGACAAGGTTAAAGTAGAAATTACACCGTATGATCTGTCTAAAGGAAGGATTATTTTTAGAGAAAGATAGAACTAAAATACCTTATCTTTATCTTTAATTAATTCTTTAAATTTTAACGACAACCCATCTTCTTCCTGGTCAACATAAACCACCCCTCCTTTTGAAGAGAATTGACCAAAAAGTATTTCTTCGGCTAGAGGCTTTTTAATATTTTCTTGAATTAGTCGTTGCATAGGTCTTGCCCCCATAGTTTTGTCATACCCTTTATCTGCTATCCAGTCACGCGCTTTTTCAGATACTTCTAATTGAACTTTCTTCTCATCTAATTGAGCCTGAAGTTCTACAAGAAATTTATCCACTACCGTTTTAATAACTTCAATACTTAAAGGATTAAAGGAGATCATCGCATCTAATCTATTTCTAAATTCTGGTGAAAAGGTTTTTTTAATAATTTCAACTCCATCACTAGTATGATCTTGAGCATTAAATCCCATTGAGGCCCTACTCATATCATGGGCACCTGCATTGGTAGTCATAACCAAAACTACATTTCTAAAATCTGCCTTACGCCCATTGTTATCAGTCAGAGTTCCATGATCCATAACCTGTAAAAGTATATTAAAAACCTCAGGGTGCGCTTTTTCCATCTCATCAAGTAAGATTACTGAATGAGGGTGTTTTGTTACTGATTCAGTTAAAAGACCTCCTTGATCATAACCAACATATCCTGGAGGAGCTCCAATTAATCTAGAGACTGTATGCCTTTCCATATATTCAGACATATCAAACCTAATGAACTCTATCCCCATAATTAATGCTAGTTGTTTAGACACTTCCGTCTTACCTACTCCGGTTGGGCCTGAAAAAAGGAAGGAACCAACTGGCTTTTCAACTAGACCTAGACCAGCCCGTGATAATTTTATAGAAGCAGCTAAACTGCTAATAGCTTGGTCTTGACCGAATATCACCCTTTTTAGATTTTCTTCTAATTTTTCTAAAGAAACTTTGTCAGAAGATGAGACAGTTTTCTCGGGCACTCTGGCTATTGAAGCAACTATTTTTTCAACATCTATTTCGGATATTGTCTTTTTTCTTTTAGATTTGGGTAAGAGTTGTTGCTTAGCACCTGCTTCATCAATTACATCGATTGCTTTATCAGGTAAGTATCTATCATTTATATAACGAGAAGAAAGTTCGGCTGCAGCCTTCAAAGAATTTTCAGTATATTTAATATTATGATGTTTCTCGAACCTGCTTTTTAAACCTTTCAGAATTTTTATAGTTTCATCTACTGTAGGTTCTAGTACTTCAATTTTTTGGAATCTTCTTGAAAGAGCTCTATCCTTTTCAAAAATTCCTCTAAATTCTTTGTACGTTGTTGAACCAACGAAACGCAGGGTGTTCTTTGATAAGGCTGGTTTTAAAAGGTTAGATGCATCCATCACTCCTCCCGAAGTTGCTCCAGCACCAATTACAGTATGAATCTCATCAATAAATAAAATTGAGTTACCCTTCTCTTCTAACTCCTTTAAGACAAGTTTTAGTCTTTTTTCAAAATCTCCCCTGTATTTGGTACCTGCCAGTAGTGCTCCCATATCTAAGGAATATATGGTGCTATCTTTTACTAATTCAGGAACTTTATTCTCAACTATTAGTTTAGCTATGCCTTCAGCTATTGCAGTTTTACCAACTCCTGACTCTCCTACCAACAGTGGGTTATTTTTATTTCTTCTAGCTAAAATCTGTATTACTCTTTCAACTTCTGCTTTTCTTCCAACTAGAGGATCTATTTTTCCTTCGATAGCCTCTTGGTTGAGGTTCAATGTAAACGCCTCAAGTGCTGAGCTATCTCTAGCTTTTTTATTTTTATCTTCAGTTAAAGACTCTTCCTCGAATTCTTCATCATCCTTTCCATGGCTGATAAACGAAACTACATCTAGCCTTGTTATACCTTCTTGTTGTAACAAATAAACACTGTGAGATTCTTTTTCACTAAATATTGCTGCTAAAAGATTTGCTCCGTTGACCTCTTTCTTTCCTGAGGATTGAACATGAAAAACTGCTCTTTGTAGAACTCTTTGGAATCCTAAAGTTGGTTGGATCTCTAGGTCATCTTCTTCAGAAATAACTGGCGTAGTTTCAGTTATATAAGTCTCAAGGTTTTTTTGAAGAGCTTCAACATCTGCACTACAATAATTTAAAACTTCTAATGCTTCGTTGTTGTCTAAAAGAGATAAAAAAAGGTGCTCCACAGTAACAAACTCATGCTTTTTTTTATGAGCTAATTTAAATGCGTCGTTAAGGTTTTTTTCTAATTCACTATCTAACATTACTCTTCATCTACAGGTTCTATTTCACTTATTAGAGGATGCTCATTCGTTCTTGCAAAATTATTAACTCGAGCAGCTTTAGTTTCAGCAACCTCTTTCGTAAATATACCGCAAACTCCCTTACCTTGGGTATGTATTGCTAACATAATTTGTGTGGCTTTGTCTCTATCTATTCCAAAAAAAGTTTGCAATACATAAACAACAAACTCCATAGGAGTGTAATCATCATTAAAGATAATTACTCTATAAAGAGGAGGTTTTTTTAATTTAGGTTTAACTGTTGCTACTGCAACTGAAGTTCCTTCATCTTCTTGATCTTCTTGAGGTCCTAGAGTTATTTTAGATCGAGTCTTGTCTATGAACATTAGTTCATGTTATCAATAATTGCTTCTCCAAACTCAGAACATTTTACTAAGCGAGCTCCACTCATCAGACGTTCAAAGTCATAGGTTACGGTTTTATTTTTTATAGTTTTAGAAAGTCCTTTAATTATCAGATCAGCAGCATCAACCCAACCTAAATATCTAAGCATCATTTCAGCAGAAAGAATTAGTGAGCCTGGGTTCACTTTGTCTAAGCCAGTATACTTTGGTGCCGTTCCATGAGTAGCTTCAAACAAGGCGACTTTATCGCCTAAATTGGCTCCAGGAGCAATCCCTATGCCGCCTACTTCTGCTGCTAGAGCGTCCGAAATGTAATCACCATTTAAATTGAGAGTAGCAATAACACTATACTCCTCAGGTCTGGTAAGTATTTGTTGTAGGAAAGCATCTGCAATAACATCTTTAATGATAATGTCATTACCGGTGAGAGGATTTTTCATCTTATGCCAAGGACCTCCATCTAATTCCTCTGCTTCATATTTTTCTGCTGCTAATTTATAGCCCCAATCTTTAAATGAGCCTTCAGTAAATTTCATGATATTGCCTTTATGAACTAAAGTTACTGAGCTTTTATCATTTGTAATTGCATACTGTATTGCTTTATCCACTAATCGATCAGTTCCTTCTTTTGAAACTGTTTTAATACCTATTCCGCAATTTTCTAGAAATCTAATTTTAGTTACACCTAATTCCTTAGTTAAAAAATTTAGAAGTTTTTTGGCTTCATCAGAATTAGCTTCCCATTCAATTCCTGCATAAATATCTTCAGAGTTTTCTCTAAATATAATCATGTCAGTTTTTTCAGGACTAACAACTGGACTAGGAACACCTTCAAAATATCTTATTGGTCTTTGGCATACATATAAATCTAGTTCCTGCCTTAAAGACACGTTTAGGGATCTGATTCCGCCTCCAACTGGAGTAGTTAAAGGACCTTTAATACCAACCAGATAAGTTTCAAGAGCTAATAGAGTTTCAGATGGAAGCCAATTACCTTCACCATAAACTTCTACAGATTTTTCTCCGCAGTAGATCTCCATCCAAGATATTTTCTTGTCTGTTCCATAAGCCTTAAAAACAGCGTTATTTACCACATCAATCATTGTAGGAGTTATATCAGAACCTATTCCATCTCCTTCGATAAAGGGAATAACTGGATTATCTGGAACAATCAGATTTCCCGTGGAGTCAAAATGAATTATTTCTCCTTCTTTTGGTATTTTAATATGCTTAAATTCCATATTTAGCGATAAGTTTAGTGAGCGGGATCAGAATTATATAGCATATAAAAGCTAAATCTAATGTAATCCAAGAATGATGAGTAAAGGAAAAGTGTTACTGGGCTTATCGGGAGGTGTAGATTCCTCTGTAGCTGCTTTGATTTTAAAAAATGAAGGCTACAAGGTTGATGCACTCTTTATGAGAAACTGGGAAGATGACGATGGATCTCCTTACTGCAGTATCAAAGAAGATTTCTTAGACGCTGTATTTGTTGCAAATCAGCTAAAAATAGACTTGGAAGAAGAGAATTTTTCTCAAGAGTATAAAGACAAAGTATTTAGTTATTTCCTTAAAGAATTAGAACTTGGAAGGACTCCCAACCCAGATATTTTATGTAATAGAGAGATTAAATTTGATAGTTTTTTTAATCACGCAATGAATTCTGGATATGATTTTATTGCAACCGGACATTATGTAAGAAATAAGACCCTTAAAGGAAAAACATCTCTTCTAAAGGGCAAAGATAAGACAAAGGACCAAAGTTATTTTCTTCACTCAGTCAGAGGTGAAGCTCTTGCAAAATCTATTTTTCCTTTAGGTGATTTAAATAAATCTAAAGTAAGAGAAATAGCCAAAAGGGAGGGATTAATTACCAGCGAAAAAAAGGATAGTACTGGTATATGCTTTATTGGAGAAAGGCCATTCCCTGAATTTCTAAACAACTATCTATCTCATAATCCTGGAAAAATTGAAGATGAATATGGTAGACAAATAGGAGAACACAAAGGACTTCCTTTTTACACCTTAGGACAAAGACAAGGTCTAGGGATAGGAGGCTTAAAAGATTCTAAAGATTCTCCATGGTATGTGGCCAAAAAAAATCTAAAGGACAATACCTTAGTTGCTGTTCAAGGCAACAACCACCCTCTTCTGTTGTCTAAAGAATTAGATACGATAAATTTAAGCCTTGTTAACACACTAGAAGAAAAAGAATTTTATGGAAAAGCAAAAGTTAGATACAGACAAGAAGATCAAGATTGTTTAATTCAAATTACTAACAAAAAATTAATAATTAAGTTCGATAAATTACAAAGGGCTGTTACTCCAGGACAGTCAGTGGTGATATACAAAGAAGAAGTTTGTCTTGGTGGGGGAGAAATAAATAATATTTATTAAGGAGATTTATAAACTTTTCCTGCTTTCATAACAAAATCTACTTCCTCTAAAATACTAATGTCTTCCAACGGGTTTCCACTCACTGCAATTATGTCTGCAGATTTTCCTCCAACCAAACTCCCTAAGTGATGGTATTCGCCTAATAATTTAGAGGCTTCTACGGTGGCAGACTGTATAGCCTTCATAGGCGGCATTCCAGCTTCCACCATGTGTTTAAATTCTGAGGCATTTTTTCCATGAGCTGAAACACCAGTGTCTGTACCAAAAGCTATTTTTACTCCAGCTTGATAAGCTTTTCCAAAAGTAACCTTTATTTGTGGTCCTATTTCAGCCGCCTTAGGTCTTACAAGCTCTGGAAAAAAATCTGGGTCCTTAGCTTTTTCTGCTACCCATAATCCAGCTATTATTGTAGGGACATAGTAAGTTCCTTTTTCTCTCATTAACCTCATGCCTTCAGCATCCATTAAAGTTCCATGTTCTATAGAATGTACACCTGCTCTAACTGCTCTTTTTATGCCTTCAGCCCCATGTGCATGAGCTGCAACTTTAAATCCATAGTCGTCAGCTATATTAACTATTTGAGCAATTTCTTGTTCAGTTAGCTGAGGATTTTGACTATTTTTTGCATTACTCAATACCCCACCAGTAGCAGTTATCTTGATTAAATCTGATCCTTCTTTATACCTATATCTAACAGCTTTTGAAGCGTCATCTAAGTTATTTATTATTCCTTTAGACGCTCCAGGATCAGAAGTTAAAGACTTATTTAATGAGTTAGTAGAATCACCATGCCCTCCAGAGGAAGCTATCGTAGTACCGGAAGAGAAGATTCTTGGTCCTGTCACTATTCCTTTGGTGATAGCATTTCTTAAACTAATTGTGACTCCATCACTACCACCTAAATTCCTAACAGTAGTAAATCCTGCCATTAAAGTCTTTTGAGCATTTGCTACCGCTCTTATTGCATAGTCTCCAGCGTTTAGGGTTATTCTTTCTTGATAAGAGTTTTTACTATACTCAGATCCTAAATGTACATGCATATCAATTAGTCCAGGTAATACCGTATAACCACTAAGATCTATAAATTCGTCTTCCGAATCTGGAGTAATAAATCCAGTTTCAATTGCTTCAATCTTTGAACCTTTTACAACAATACTCATTTCAGGAGAAGGGAAAGAACTTTCTCCGTTTATTAATAGCCCTGCATGAATTACTGTGGCTGATGATAAAGCGTATAAGCAACTAATATAGAATAAAGATAAGACTAAAATTAATTTTCTCATGAATGCCAGTTTGCTTCTTACCTAGAGATAACGCAAGTGTAGTTAGCTATAAGTTATAATTCACTTTTTACTCTTAAACTATGAAGTTAACAGAACTATCTGCAATATCTCCTATTGATGGTAGATACTCTAAAATTGTAGCTGAACTACAAGAAATTTTTAGCGAATATGCTTTAATTAAATATCGAATTTTTGTAGAAATTGAATGGTTTATCCATCTCTCAAACCAACCAAATATCAAAGAACTACCTCATTTAACAAAGCAATCAATAACCTTTCTTTCCAAGATAGAAAAAAACTTTAATCTGGCTGAAGCTAGAAAAGTAAAAAACATAGAAAAAAAGACTAACCATGATGTTAAGGCAGTTGAATATTACTTACGTGACCAATTTATGCAGTCTAAGCAGTTAAAAGAATTAGTTGAATTCATACACTTTGGGTGTACTTCAGAAGATATTAATAATATTTGTTACGCATTAATGGTAAAAGATGCTTCTAAACAACTAGTCTCTAAAAACATCGATAAGCTTAATAACTTATTAAAAAAGAAAGCCCATCAATATGCAGAGATTCCTATGGTATCAAGAACACATGGGCAAGTGGCAACACCAACTACAGTAGGTAAAGAATTTGCTAACTTTTCTTCTCGAATAGATCGTATATCGATTGTAATCAGGGAAACTGATTTGAGAGGAAAAATGAATGGTGCTGTAGGAAACTATAATGCTCATTTAATAGCTTATCCTAAAGTGAATTGGGAGAAGGTTTCAAAAACTTTTATAACAAAAGTCGGTCTCCTTTGGTCTTCTTATACAACACAAGTAGAACCCAAAGACAGTATGGCTAAGTTATTTCATGCGCATGAGCGTCTAAATAATGTTCTTCTAGATTTCTCTAAGGACATGTGGGGTTATATCTCTTTAAATTATTTTTCCCAGAAAACGGCTAAAGGAGAGGTTGGATCATCAACTATGCCGCATAAAGTAAACCCTATTGATTTTGAAAATGCAGAAGGTAACTTAGGTTTGGCCAATACTGTTTTCCATCATCTATCTTCAAAGATTACTATATCTAGATGGCAGAGAGATCTATCAGATTCAACTTCTATGAGAAACATAGGTAGTTGTTTTGCCTACACTTTGATAGCTATATCTTCTTTAATTAAAGGGATAAATAAGCTTGAAGTGAATAAAAAATCAATAAATGATGATATAGAAGATGCTTGGGAGGTAATTACAGAAGCCATCCAGACAGTAATGAGAAAACATCGAATAGATGGAGGATATGAGGTAATGAAAAAAGCCTCACGAGGAAAGAAAGTTACAAAAGAAGATTTACAATCAATAATTAAAAATTTAGATATTCCTGCATCTGAAAAAAGAAAGCTACTAGACCTTACTCCTTCTACTTACTTGGGTCTATCTAAGAAACTTGCTAGAGAAATTTAAAGTTATAACTAACCTTTGATTGATTTATTGTTGGTCTTGTTTAAAATCCTCACCTTGCTTACAGCATGTTGTTAAAATCATTTTCTAAGAACATATGATCAAATATAAGGAACTAGTAGCTGAATTTGAAAATCTAAAAAATTCTAAAGGATCGCTTTTAGGAGGGGTTGACCCCGAACATGCAGCTAGGATGAAACTTCAAAACAGATTCTCTACCGGAGTTGATATTGCAAAATATACTTCAGATATTATGCATGCAGATATGGGTGCATATGATAAAGATCCTTCAAACTACACTCAATCTTTGGGTTGTTGGCACGGCTTTTCTGCTCAACAAATGGTTATGGCTGTGAAAAAATACCAGAAAACAACTTCCAAAAGCTATGTCTACCTAAGTGGCTGGATGGTAGCTGGCTTAAGATCAGAGTTTGGACCTCTTCCTGACCAGAGCATGCATGAAAAGACTGCAGTACCAAGCTTAATAAATGAGATATATACGTTCTTGAAACAAGCTGATGCAAGGGAACTTCAACTTCTATTCCTTAGTCTTGATGAAGCCCGAGAAAAAGGAACTAATGAGGATGAAATAATCCAACAAATAGATAATTTTGAAACTCATGTGGTACCCATCATTGCAGACATAGATGCAGGATTTGGTAACGAAGAAGCAACTTACTTATTAGCTAAAAAAATGATTGAAGCAGGTGCTTGTTGTATACAAATTGAGAATCAAGTTTCAGATGCAAAACAGTGTGGTCATCAAGCAGGAAAGGTGACTGTTCCTCATGAAGATTTCTTATCAAAAATTAATGCAATAAGGTATGCGTATTTAGAGTTAGGGGTAGAAAACGGTTTAATTGTAGCTAGAACAGATTCGCTTGGAGCTGGATTAACGCAAAAAGTTCCTGTTTCTAAAGAACCAGGAGATATTGCTAGTAGATACAATGACTTTCTTGAAACTAAAGAAATTGAGGATCTAAGTGAACTTACTCAATATGATATTGCTATCCAACAAAATGGAAAATTAGTAAAGCCTGTGAGACTGGAGAATGGTCTATACACTTTTAGAGAAGGGACAGGTTTTGACAGAGTAATTTTGGATTGTATAACCAGCCTTGAATCGGGTGCTGATTTATTGTGGATAGAAACTGAAAGACCAAATGTTAAGCAAATTGCTGATATGGTTAAAGAGATTAGAAAGGTGCACCCCCAAGCCAAACTAGTTTATAACAATTCACCTTCTTTCAATTGGACTTTAGCTTTTAGAGAACAGGTTTTTAATGAATGGTCTGAATCAGGTAAAGATATATCTGAATACCCTGATCCAAAAAAGGAACCAAAAGGCTTAATGGATGAAAAATTTGATAAGTCTGAACTGTCTAAAGAGGCAGATAAATTAATCCAAAGGTTCCAAAAGGATGCTGCAAACCAAGCTGGAATATTTCATCACTTAATTACCCTACCTACTTATCACGACACAGCGCTTGGAACACATGTGTTAGCTGAAGGTTATTTCGGGGATAAAGGCATGTTGGCTTATGTTAAAGAAATACAACGCAAGGAGATAAGACGTGATCTAGCTTCAGTTAAGCACCAAGACTTAGCTGGATCTACAGTTGGCGACGAACACAAAGAATATTTTTCTGGAGACAATGCATTACTGGCTGGAGGTAAAGGCAGTACTATGGACCGATTTTAGGTTCTAGGTAATTTCTTTATTTACACTTAGCTGGATCGCCCCCACATATCTCACAGTCTCCGATTTCTCCCATAGTCTTGAGGCCACCACATGACCCTGCTATAGGTTTTCTTCCAAAAACTACACCAATAGACATGGCTATGAATATCAGAAGAAGGATACTAAAGGTGATTAGAACGGTGCTCATTTCTTAATTGTAAAGTTGATTAGAACCATTTTGAAGTTTTTAGAACTAAATTACCTTCCTCTTTTACTATATAAAGAGACTTAATGTGATTTTTATTGGAGTATTCTAGGCCTTTTTCTAAGCCCATAACATTTAAAGCAGTAGCTAATGCATCTGCTTTCATTACATTTTCTGCTATTACTGAGACTGAGACGTGCTTCTTATTAATCGGCTTGAAAGTAATAGGATCAATAGTATGAGATACAAGGTTACCTTCTCGACGGGAAAAATTTCTATACTCTCCAGATGTTGCCAAGGATAGATTTTCATATTCCTTAGAAGATAAAGTTAATATAGGAGGGCTAGCTAAATCAGGGTTTTCTATTGCTACTAACCAAGGCTGATCGGATGATTTGTGACCTTTGTATTTAATTTCTCCTCCCAATTCAATGAAATATGAATCAATAGCGTAAGAATCTAAATAAG
>JYMV01023245.1_pt1 | contig 18721 bp, 12 predicted proteins | sample 338911 | NCBI WGS metagenome assembly JYMV01 (sample SAMN03354496, study PRJNA234377) | hydrothermal vent metagenome | biome: Deep sea; feature: Hydrothermal plumes at the Eastern Lau Spreading Center, Western Pacific Ocean; material: Seawater | place: Tonga | collected 2009 | depth 2000 m m
TATAAAGGATAGCTGGATCAACGAGCTCCCCGTTGTTGAAAGAATGGCCTGCATAGATACATTAGCGGGGTTAAATCATGAATCAAGCGGAAAAGAGATCGCATCTCCAAAGAAACGATTCGTGCGCGTAGTGGCATCTGCAGCAACGATACTGCTTGGTGTGGCGGCTTGGCGAACACAGATGGAGTCCGACAAGTATTATGATAAATATCTTCATACAGGCGACCCTGTTCAGCGGCAAGACGCTTGGAATAAAACGAAAAAATTGGACCAAGTTTCTGGAATGATGGTGGTTGGATCACAACTATTTATGCAGTTACTCATTTATAGTTATGTTGAAAATGAATAAAAGAACACCAATTATTTGTTTGATATATTTTATATTGAGTTGCTCAGATCGGGAGCCATTGAATCCATTGGACCCAAACAATCCATACACAGGCGGTAAACCCACAGGCTTAAAGCTTTTGCCAATACAGAATACGGTAAAGATATTATGGAGCCCCGTTGATGTAAATGATCTTACCCTTTACGCGGTATATAAAGGAACAGCGGGTTCAGAAATGTTCAAATTATGGGAGGTTTCGCCCGATTCAACATTTTTTTTAGATACTAATGTTTCATTTTATGAGACATATACATATGCTATAGAAGCTCATACAGAAACGTATTCATCTGTACGTTCAGATACGGTTCAGATCACAGTGGGCCCTTTCAATATTTATGCGGCTGATTTTTGGAACAGCAGCATACGTATGATATCCTGGGATGGTAATCATTTGATCACTACTAAGTATGTGGCATCACCTCGGCAAATTTCTCTTCGAAAAATTGATAACAGGTTCTGGGTTGCAAATTATTATGATCGGTCACTATTGTTGATTTCAACAGATTTGGTTGATATAACATCTGTAGTGTTACCGGATCATCCTTTGGATCTAGATATGAATCAAGATCAGGGAATAGCTTATGTGGTTACCAGGGATGGATTAATTATTAGCGTGGATATGGAAAATGAAATTTTTTCAGAACGCTCCCTAGGTCTAAAGTTAAACTGGGACACGCAATCGAGTTTTGATCATGTGAATCGGGGCCTATGGTTAACTATACCCGACTCAGGAACGGTATTGTATATACCAACCGAGAACGAAACTTCTACAATTAAATATTTCGAAGGATTTAACTATCCTTCAGCGGTTGCTGCACATGACAATGGTTGGGTTGCAGACAGAACCGGGCTTCACCAAATTAACCCAGATGGAGAGATAGAAACCATTGTAACAAATACCATGGTGACAGATGTCTCTATCGACACATTGAATAAGTTTTGTTTTTATACTGGGTATAATTCTAGTGCCGATAGTTGGATTGCTGGTCGAATTAGCCTAAACACGTTGGCACATGAAATAATATTGGAAGATACTTACCCCTATCTATACAATATATTTTCCATTCCGAGAGAAGATAAAGCCGAGTTTCTAGTACAGCAATCATATTTTTGGAAGATATTTCGTTTTAATGATGATGGAACACCAATGGGCGAACTAGACGGTTTTAACGGTCGCATAGCATTCCAGATATATTAGAATTAACCCCCATATAATAATATCTATTGAAATTGAAACGATTTTGATTTGCAAACCGGGCTGATTAAAACCTGTTTATTCTACTATGATTTCATCTGCGAAAATCCAGGCTTTGCCTCCGGCGCCCAAATGCCACTCCGGGCATTGAATAAAACTTTGTGTGGTGATGCGTATAAATTGAAATTGATTATTCTCAACTGGAACAGAAAATATTTCAATGATTTTTTCAAAATTGCGTTCATCTGTTTTCTTTTTTTCAGATTTTAGGTGTTGGTAATTCACCCCATCTGTGGATCCGAAAAAGTCTACGTTGTGGGGGATCCATACCCAGGATTTCGCATCCTGTAAAAAATTAACAGATATATTATTTACTAAGGTGGTTCCATCGAAAGCCACTACAGCATCCAACTCATACCCTTCAAACCCGAGCCAGTTGAAATGATAATCATTGGTTCCGCGGAGCCCATCTGTCAGGGCCGTTGCACCGCCAACAGGATATTTATCACTATAGGGGTTCTTCACCTTAACAGTAGCACCATAAGCTAAATGATCCGTAATCCCATTTTCAAAATAATAGGTCATGGACCCATGGTATTCATTCGGGGTAAACCCCATTTCGTGCAATCTTTTAAACTGAAAACGATTTGAGTTCCGGACAAACAATTCCATTTTTTCCCGCATTTCCGGTTTTACTTCCCATTTCCCCCCGGTTCTTTTAAAAAGCGAATAGGTTTCTGTGACATTTCGTTTTGAGATCTCAAGTATTGCAAATTCTAGTGGTAATCGGGCTTTTTCAACCCGGGCCAAAATATCCGGCTTATCTGAAACCGCTGCTTCCGCATCATCAAAGTAAGATGTGTATTCGTGGAGCAAGGCCGGGGACAGGTATGTTTGGTATCCGTCCCAAGGATATCCATAAATGGTCAGCGAACCTCCAGATTCAACGAGCACTTCACGCATATGATCGATGTATTTTCTTAGATGCGGACCCGCGTCCCCATAAAATCCATTTAGAAAATCATTCATGACGGCATCCACATCCACATCAGGATTCCACAATAGTTTAGTCATGATATAGCAACGAAGCTCATGGAATTCACTCAGTGACCGATTACTGCCCTGTTCAAACATCATATTTACCCCGCTGTCTAAAAAAAACTGAATATTCGGTTGCAGAACATGAAGATTGGGGAAAGGGTCCAGATAATTCCGAAATTGAACGATATAATCCCAGATTAGGATGTTATTAGTCAATTTTTTCCAATCTGAAATATCTTTCACAAAACTGAGACTGCCCGGATCAGTTTTAATTGGCCTACTTCGGTTGAGCTCAATAGTGCAAAGAACTATATTAACATTATCAGCTGGTTTGATGCCCGTCGGTGCCCGCCTGGAATATTGATAGGCGAGGGTAGAAATAATCTTTGTAGGAAATCTCTCTGCAATCTGATTCACGAAATGTATTAAAGACCCGGAAGGGACACCGCCGTATTGGTTGTCCAATTTTTTACATCCCAGGCATTCACAAGGACCATAGGTATCATTCTGGGAGACTGACCAGTAAGTTGCGCGAGGGTTTTCTGCGATCAGCTCTTTTAACCGCAAGATGACAAGATCTAAAACATTTGGATTGCTCAGGCATAGTTGGGTTTTGGAGGACCGAACACCATTGTTTAATGAAAAATATTCAGGGTGAGTATCAAAATATCTTTCAGGAGGAATAAGATCATCAAAAGTGTGAACCCACATTCCCCAATCATTTCTCCGCACACTCCGGTGGTGTAATTTATGCCATTCAGCATAATCAGAATTAGACGCATCGGGCATTAAAGTTTCCCGATAATCAAACACTGGAATTTCCGTGATATTCAAGCCCGGGATCTTTAGATGATTATTTTTTGGAATAACCTCCATGTCTGCACTGTATCTCCGGCATCCAATGCGCTCTAAAAAGCCATACACACCAAATAAAACACCCTTCCCACTTCCACCAGAGATAAAAAGATCATTACCTAGAGTATTTAATGAAAACCCATCTTTCCCGAATGCCAAAAAATCTATATTCAATTTTTTAGTATTATTACAATTTCCAATGTAAATATTGTGAGTGTGCCCGGATTTGTTCTCTGGTACTATTTTAAGCTTGGTCCCCGACATTTCACGAAGGTAGTACTGGAGTTTGAATGCTGCTTTTTGTTCAATCTCTGTAGCTGAATCCGGGGCGACAATTACATAATTACTCTGTCCATTGTCAAAGATTGTCAATTCCCCCGAAGGGACATCATCACCAAATAAAACCAGCAAAAAGATAAAAAATAATATTGAATAAACAGATTTCAATTGTCGGTTCCTATGGTTCAGTTTATAATAATCTCATCTATAAACACCCACGCCATGCCGTTTGCACCTTTATGCCATTCTGGGCATATTTTTCGATTTATGGCCTGAACCCGAATAAACCTGCTAGAATGTTCAATGTTCACAATTTCAGCAACCTGGCGGTTTGGGTTTCCATTTCGTTCGCCATCATCTAATGAGATAGTTTTCTCATTTTGGAAATCTTTCCCATTGTCAGAAAATGAAACCTTGATATGTGTTGGAAGAAATATCCAGGATTGCTGAGACTCCAACAGCCCAACTGCAATCTGGGTTATTTTTTCTGCGGTTTGAAGATCAATCACCACATCCATATTCTCTCCTTCCCAGCCCTGCCAATAACCATCATTGTAACTGGTAGTGCCCGCAAGCCCATCAACAAGCGTAAATGGGCCAGCGCCAGGATATTTCTGCTTATGAGAAATCGCGTATTGAATATCTTTTCCAACCGCTTTATGAAAATGAAAGGTCTTTTTTGTGGTTTGCCCGGCCTGTTTTCCGTTCATAAAAAGAGCCGTTTTTACAGTGGTGGTTTTGTTAATGGAAAAAGGTTCATTGAACTGTGGTGAATCAATGGATGGTTCGGACCCATCTGTAGTAAACCGAATAGACTCTCCAGGTTTTTCTGATGTAAGATTGATTCGGAATCCCGTTCTAATATTTTCTTGGTCTGCTTGGATTGAAACAATAAAAGATCCTGGGGCATAGGCCCAGCCCAGCATATCAAACCGATTTTGAAAATGGATAAGTCTGTTATAGAAATCATCATAAGAATGAGCACCCGGCCCAGACCACAGGACCTCTGAAAGAGCGGTCATCCTCGGAAGAACACGGTATTGGGCCCGCCCGGGTTCTTGAACATATTCCGTCCAAAGATTGCCTTGTGCACCAAGAATAAAGTTTGATTCTTCTTTAGATAATTCTTCAGGAACAGGATTGAATGAATACACTTTTTTAAGTGTCGTATATCCGCCAATGGCTTCCGGAGATGTTTCCGGGTTTGCCTGGTAGTAGTCAAAATAACAGTGGGATGTGGGACACATGATAACATCATGTCCGGCTTTTGCAGATTCAATGCCGCCTTTCATGCCTCGCCAACTCATTACCGTAGCGGATTTTGCTAATCCACCTTCTAGTATTTCATCCCAGCCAACCAGTTTTTTATTTTTTGATAGAATAAATTTTTCAATTTTCTTGATGAACCAGCTTTGCAATTCATGCTCATCCTTAAGCCGTTCGTCCTTAATACGTGCTTGGCATTTTGGACATGTTTTCCAGTGTGTTTTTTCTGCTTCATCTCCTCCAATGTGGATGTAGGGACCCGGGAACAGATCAATTACTTCTTCTAGTACGCTTTCTAGAAAAACAAAGACATCATCATTCCCAGCACAAAAAATGTCAACATTGGGCCAATAGGAACCGGGATTCACAGGAATGAATTCTCCTTTGCATGACAGTTCAGGGTAAGCGGCGAACACTTCAGATGTATGGCCCGGCATTTCAATCTCTGGAATAACCATTATATTACGGTTCGCCGCATATTTGATCACATCCCGGATCTCATCTTGGGTGTAAAACCCGCCATAGGTTGCTTTTTCACCAGACCGGATTGGCGACCACTCTTTCCAGGGCTCGTGTCTTCTATCTACGCGCCATGCAGATTCTTCAGTCAATTTTGGATAGCGCTTAATCTCTATTCGCCAGCCGTTATCATCTGTGAGATGCCAGTGGAATACATTCATTTTGTGAAGAGCAATCATATCGATGTAGGTTTTCACAAATTCAGCGTTAAAAAAATGCCGGGACACATCCAAGTGCATACCGCGATAACTGAACCGGGGCAAATCCACAATATTACAGTTGGGAATAGTTAAAATTTTTGGGCGCTCACCAACATCAAGTTTTGGATCACAGATTTGGCGAAATGTTTGAAACCCGTAAAATAAACCCGCTGGCGAAGCCGCTTTCAAAATAATGGATTGATTTTCTCCAATTGAAAGATTATATCCTTCATGGGGCATTGGATGTTCCGGATCTAAATCAATAATGATTTGACCAGATTCAGTTTCCTCCAATCGAGACAAATCAATCCATCTAACCGGCTCCAGAAAATTCTGGAACAATTGAGCAATAAATTTCTCTGACTCTGTATTATGTTTCAGGGCAATTGCAGTAATTGAATTGAGATCCAGTCTACCTTCCTCGGCAGTTACAGAAGACGGTTTGGGAATTATTTGAATAGTATTACTGGATGAATTCATTTTTTGGACATGAGAATTACAACTGAAAAATAAGAGAATAATCCACGGTAATGTTTTAATCTTATTGATACACAAGGTTTTTAAAGCCCTTAAATATTTACTGTTCAAGATTTTTTTTACTAAGAGCTATCAGGGTAATGAATTCGTATATAATATTGGCCGCCAGCAGGCTGGTCACGTGTGCCGGATCATAACCAGGCATGACTTCAACCATATCAAACCCAATAAAATTAATGCCTGTCAAACCACGCACAAATAAAATAGAATCATAGCCGGTAAATCCACCCGCTTCCGGAGTCCCCGTTCCTGGCGCATAGGCGGGATCAACAAAATCAATATCAAAAGTCAGATAGGCTGGCCCATCACCCGTTCGTTCCTTAACGATTTCTATAGCTTTTTCTATTCCGATCTTATGTAGCTCTGGACCGGGAATTGTCAATAAGCCAGCATCACGGGACATATTATAATCTTCTTTATCATAGAGAGGCCCTCGCAGTCCAATCTGGCTTGATCGGGAAGGATCGATCAATTCTTCTTCCAGAGCCCTGCGAAAAGGTGTCCCATGGGTATCCTTACTATCAAAATATCCATGCCAGAGATCGCTGTGTGCATCAAAATGAACAAGGGCTACAGGGCCTAATTTTTCTTTAACGGCCCGTAGAATAGGTAGGGAGACAGAATGGTCTCCGCCCATGAAAATGGGCTTGATGCCCGTATCAAGCAGATCTTTTGTGCCTTCTTTAATCAATTGGTGGGACTCTGTCAGATATCCAGGGATAATTGGCAGGTCTCCATAATCTACACCATTGCAGTATTTAAAAATCTCAATATCCTGAGCAGGATTATACGGGCGAAGGAGGAGAGAGTTATCCCGGATACCAGAAGGACCAAAACGGGCCCCCACACGAAATGTAGCACCTGTATCAAAGGGAACCCCGACCAGTGCGAAATCAACATCAGTCAAATCTGTTACATGGGGCAAGCGCATAAAAGTTCGAATTCCTTCAAAGCGGGGATATTCCATAGCGTTCAGTGGCTCGTATTTTTTAGTCATACCAATTCTCCAATTAATTCACGGTGCGGCCAAAATATCTTATCACCAGGCCCTGGGAAAGAATCCCCAGCAGTAACAGGATCCACCAGGGTGCCCCAAAGCCAGCCGGCAGAGTTCCCAATAACAACGCTGCCGCACCGGTAGAAATAGCATAAGGCATTTGAGTCCAAACATGATCCATGAGCTCACAGCCCGATGCCATGGATGTGAGAATGGTTGTATCAGAAATGGGAGAGCAATGATCTGCCCAAACGGCACCTGTTAACACACAGGCTATTGATGAATATAAAATATGATAGTATTCAGGTGTGGCAGCGCCATTATTATCCATCACAGCCCAGGTTAGTGGAATGACTAGAGGCATTAATATAGCCATAACGCCCCAGCTGGAACCTGTCCCGAATGCTGTGGCAGCTGCAACCAGGAAAACAATGGCTGGCAAAATAGACATGGGGATTGAATCGCCAAGGGTGGATACAATATAATCCGCAGTATGAAGATCTTTTGAAAGATCTGCCAGGGCCCAGGCCAATATTAAAACCAGCATTCCCACCAGCATGAATTTTAATCCACTGAACCATGCGTCCAGGGTCTCATTCAAATTTAAAATACCCTGGCTAATTGAAAGCCCGGCAGCCACTAAAGCACTTAATAAGGTAGAATGCATCAAAGCGCCAAACGTATCAGAACTGCCTAGAATATCTTTGAGCGAATCACCGTCCCCAGATGTGAAGATGAAATAGAACATTGAAAAAATCAATACTGCAATGGGAATGATCGCGTTTATAGCCCTGTGAGGAATGTTCTTTTTTACAAATAGATCATCACCGTATGACCCGGATTCTGTTTCAGTTTCTGACATATCCGGTTTGTATTGTATACCCATTCTTGCTTGTTTTTCTGCATGCACCATGGGTCCAAAGTCTTTTCCTGAAAAAACAACAAATCCTACCATGATAATTGCCAGAAAAGGATAAAAACTATAGGGAATTGAGTGAATGAAAAGCATATAAGCAGATTCATTAAGACCTTCTAGTCCGGGCAGTGCGTCAGCAATAATACCAACCTGAAAACCTATCCATGTAGTGATGACTGCAATAGTTGCAACCGGCGCAGACGTTGAATCAACCAAATAGGCAAGTTTTTGCCGAGATATTTTTAGTTTATCACAAAGAAGGCGGGATGTATTTCCTACAATAAGCGTGTTGGAATAATCATCAAAGAAAATGATAATACCAAAAAGCCAAATAGCAATTTGACCCCTTCTTGGGGTATCGGCCTTTTTGATCATATGCTTTATAATCCCGTGCATTCCTCCATTGCGGTAGACGATACCAACCATCCCGCCCAGCATTAAAGTAAACAATGTAATAATGGCATGATCCCGATCTATCAGCGTGTTCAATATATAGTAATGAAAAGAATCAAGCAGCGACCCTATAATTCCGCCCAGACTAAAACTGCTTAATGACCAAACCCCGAACCAGATTGCTGCAAAAAGTGAGGGTATGACCGATCGTGACATAAAGGCTAGGATAATGGCAATAAGCGGGGGAAGAACAGATATCCAGCCAGAGATTACACTTCTATTAAACTGGTAGATAGCACCCGACTCCTTAGATAGAGAGACTGAGTGTGTTCCAGTTTCTGAGATTTTTATTTTACTAAAAAAAAGTTTTTTACTGGTTATTTGATCCGGTTTAAAGTTTTGTCCATTGATTGATAATAAATAAGCGGTATTATCACCGAATTCCCCTGAAAAGATGAGATTAAACTCAATGTCTTTTAAAAGTATCTTTGGGGCATCTACGGCAATGTTCTGACCAAAAAGCGCACAAGAAAGCAAGCATATTATAAGGGGTAAACGAAAAATCTCTTTCATAGGCTATATCATATATTAAATACGCACCATTATATTATTGGGATGAATATTATGAACACTATTTCAATAAAATGATTTTTCTGGTTTTGCTGGTTCCGGATGATGCGATGGATAAGAAATAAATTCCAGAAGGGACATGATGACCTAAATAATCTGTGCCCATCCATTTATATAAATGTGTCCCGGGAATTTGATTCGCTATATTTATTGTGTTGATGTGGTCGCCCGCCACATCAATGATGCTGATATAGACACCACCCAACTGTAAACTGCTATACCGGATAGTAGTTGAAGCGTTGAACGGGTTTGGATACACAGAATCTATGTTAATATTATCTGTAATAATATGAGCCGGAGTATCTTTAGAAACGCCAGTAGTTGATATGTTTGTAAATCGAATTGCATCAAACACAACATTCACCCCATTGGAAGAATCGTGGACAACGTCCCGCAGCATTACACTGCATTTAGAACTGGCAGGCAGATCTAGCGTGGCAATAGTTGTGAAGTGGTTCGGATTTGAAGTTTGATTTACAATGACATTTATATTATTGCTGGTGCCATCTTCATTTTTTACATTAATCTCGTATATAGCGCCTGTCACAGCATCAACATCTGAGGGAAAAAAGGCCTCAATATTGTATTCACCGGCATTCTCTAGGTAAGGCACCCAAATAGCATAGTGTCGGCTTTCTTCCGGGTCGTTTGTAGCGGGGGCAGTCCAGCAGTTATTATTAAACCCAGAACTTAAATAGACCCAATCGGGACCCTTAAAGCGCTGAAACCCATTGCCACCATCATCTATTAGGGAATCTGAAACCCATAGCCATTCACTGCGGTTTCCGCGAATCTCTTCGATGGGATCACTGCTCTCATTCCACCATCCAAAGGGGTCCACCGCATAAGGCTCGCTGGTATCAAAGAACCAGTTTCCCTTCCGCACCTCAAAATGTAAGTGGGCATTAATTGCGCACCCGGTGTTGCCAGTGAATCCTAATGTGTCCCCTGTTTCTACATTTTCTCCAACGGCTACATTCAAGGGAGGGTTCATGTGTAAATAAACCGTGAAATAATTATTCCCATGAGCGATGATTATTGTTCCCTGATCGCCGTTGGGAGTAATTCCGCCGGGGCAAGGATCCGCCGGGGCAGAAAATGATGCCCAAAGCACATATCCGTTTGCTGGAGCAAGAATAGGCGTGTCAAATGGCATATAATAATCTATTCCAGCATGGCCATCATAGCAGGAAGACCCCGAAATACATTCGGGGAAAATCACATCATCCGTAAACTGAATGCCGTCAAACCTCAGAAAAAGACTGTCTGTCACATTTGAATAAGGATGGTGATGATCCACATGCTGGGCAGCGGGATATTGTTCATAGCTTGGTGCGATATAGGGCCGGATTTCCAGAAAAGGCTCTTGGGCGAATGCGCACGAATACAATAAGAAAATATAAATTATTTTGTATGATGTATTGGATAATTTTTTCATGGCGCTCTAACTTCTGTTCAAATATACCATAATCATCTTCATGAATTGAAGACCAATAAAGAGAGGACCAATGAAATTATATCGTTTAATAGTTATAAGCGTACTGTATTGTGCTTCTATCTGGATTTGTGCTGCTGATATTGATAGCTCATTTACCATAAAATGGCAAAATGATGCCTGGGGCGCAGGAGGGCTTTTTCCCGCCGGACCGCCATGGAACATGGTAGGTCCCTATGATTTTGATAATGACGGTTATGGAGATTTTGTTGTTGCCAGTTCATATGCAGGTCAATATTGTAATGGTGTATATCACTATGAAGCCACCGATGATGACTCTATAACAGTACAGTGGGTATACACTTTTTATGATTTAAGCTGTAGCTATGATGCATATTCCAGTGTAGCCGTTGGAGACATAGATGGCGACAATAATCCTGAGATCCTCTCATTGGTTGATACCAGCCCCGGCGTTTCAGGGCAGAAAGGTTTACAGATATTTGAATGGGATCCAGATTCCTTATCTTTTTTATCTTCACCCACCTACACCTGGGATATGGGACTAGACAGCGTGTGGGAAGCAGGACAAATTTTAGTTGCTGAGCTGGATGGTGATTCAGCCCAAGAGATTATAGTCTCTGTTATGGATGGCCCTTGGAGTGAGCTGGGATCAGGCGGGAGCAGTAGATTAATGATATTTGAATTAGATAGCGTGGTAGATGATTCTGCCATTTTTAACATAGAGTATGAAGACAACGTTTGGACGAATTGGAGTGGTTACACCATCTCCACAGGAGACCTGGATAACGATGGGTTAATGGAAATCTATACAGTGGCATATGAATATTATCATATTATAATTCATGAAAATAGCGGGGAAGACCAATACGAATATCAAACAGACTTCTATGTGTGTTCCCAACAATACGAACGGGGGAATCAAAGTATTATTGTAACTGATTTAGATGAAAACGGGACCAATGAATTGTTTGGGGTAACATCCGGAACAAACACATTAGCAGGCGATCTTTTGACACCCGGTCTTTTTTTTGCAGTCCAGGGCGTGGATGATGTGAGCACTCTTTCATATGGTGATTTTAATTTTTTCGCCAGTTATGCAGGTGGGCTTAGGCAGATTAATACGGGTGATGCGGACGGTGACGGAAAGCCAAACCTGTACTTAGCAGGTCATTATAATGAAGCGGTCTATGATTGGGAATTTAATGGAGATGACCCACTTGCTGTTGAAAGCTTTTCAGAACGCATCATTTTTATGGATGATACTACAGATAATTATACCCCCGGAAACGACCAGGGAAAGGTTCGGGTTGCAAAGCTTTTTTCTGGAGATTTGGATAATGATGGTTATGGAGACCTTGTACTGTCGTCCGCTAGTTTTGCGGCGGATAAGCCTCAATTATTTATGATTGAGCACGATGGAACCCTTGAAACAGATTACAACAATTATACAATACCAAACCATGTTTCTATTTCTCAAAATTTTCCAAATCCCTTCAACCCCGAAACACAATTCAGTTACACCCTAAATGAGTCGGGCACTATTTCTTTGGGGATTTATGATATTATGGGAAAATTGATCTATACTGTTTACGATGGATTTCAGCGCGCAGGGAATCATAATGTGTTCTGGACGGGCCTTGACCAAAATAAAAGGCCTGTTTCAAGCGGTGTTTACTTTTATAGGTTAGTAACTCAGTCAAACACCATTTCAAAAAAAATGGTGTTGGCTAAATAGAATATTTATTTCACCACAGCATCAATTATTTTATGCATTGCCATCCAAGAGTTTAACGCGGGTGTTTCATAGACGTTCCAACCCGTGAAAACAGCCACAATATTAAACTCTGGGATGACCAGCATCCTTTGGCCTCCAAGCCCGGAAGCAAGCATTGTTATTTTGTTTTCACCATAGGGAATAAGCCACCATTGGTGGCCATATTTTAAGCTAGGCCATATTGTATCTAGTGGTTTAAAAAGATTGTTTTGCACCCAATTATCGGGCAGAACCGGTTCCCCATTCCAGACACCATTGTTTAAGTATAGATAGCCAAATTTTGCCAGATCCCTTGGTGTAAGGTATAGACCGCCCTCTGCATCCGTAAGCCCTTTCGGTGTATGTTTCCAGAAATAATTCTGAATTCCTAATTTTCTAAACAGGTTTACTTCAACAAATTCCGCCAGGTCTTGACCCGTGGCCTGTGTCATAATCTTTGATAATAGCATTGTAGCGCCACTACTGTATTCCCATTTCAACCCAGGATTAAATGCCATGGGCTGATCCAGCACATGTTTTACCCAGTCCTGGGATGCTTCCATTTGAACACAGCTGCTGCTGGTATCCGTATATGGCATGGAAAGCTCATCCCAAAGGATACCGGTTGTCATGGTTAGAACATCTTGTATTGTTATTTCTTTTCTTCTGGGGTCTGGATTGGATGATTCAAAACCATCAAAGTATCCCATAATTTTTACATCTAAACCCTTTATTGTTCCATTTTTGATTGCAATACCAATAGCCGCTGCGGTGAAGCTTTTACTTACAGATTGCATAGTATGTAATTCGGTATTTTTATAATATGGATGCCAGACGGGGTCATAATAGTTGTATTTCCCGGGCTTAGTGTTTGTGATTTCGAAAAGAGAATCGTAGTTGTTTGAATATTCTTCTTCAAAAATTATTTTACCATTGCGAATAACCAGCATTCCATCAATGTAACCAAGCTCGCCACCTTTTAATTTGTTGCTAAAAGACGATAGGGAGTCAAGGCTCATTCCTTCCAGGTCAGGCTTAGAGTTTTCCCAGCCTCTAGTTGGCCAGGGGGTACTATTCTCATGTTTCGCGCACCCAATGTTGAATAACAAAAGCGTCAATGAAACGAATATAAAATAATATCTGTTTTTAACTATCATGATGTCCTCTTTGCCAAAAGATTAAATTCCTGTCACCTTGGTGTTAATAAGGGAATGTGGTATTATAAGATTCTCAAATTAAAGCAATTTTGTGCAAAAACTTATCAATCAGCATCCAACAAAACCCACCCTTCTTTATTTATATCCTGAGATTCTATGAGCCTGCTTAACGAATATTATATTGTAATCCTGTCCAACCCGGCGTTGAAAAGCGTTGTTTTAGTTATCGCAGCCATTATTGCTGCAAAACTAGTAGATATAATATTTACGTTTATTTTTAAGAGACTGGTTGATAAAACAAAGACCACCCTTGATGATAAAATTCTCCAACTGCTTCATAAACCCATTTTTTATTCTATTCTTTTTATAGGGTTTAGTGTTGCAGTTAAAACAGCTACCCTGCCTGCCTATATCGATTTTGTAATTGTAGGAATATTTAAGACTATTACCATTATAATCTGGCTTTTTGTCAGTTCAAAAATACTGGTCATGTCTATGGAGTGGGCATCCCGGCAGACAGCCAGTACTTTATTGCAGAAGAACACCCTCCCTCTATTCAATAATTTGGGAAAAATCGCTATTGGTCTTTTTGGAGTCTACTTAGTTTTTCTCAGCTGGGATATCAATATTAATGGTATTCTGGCGTCTGCCGGTGTGCTGGGCGTGATTTTAGGACTTGCGGCGAAAGACACTGTTGCTAATTTTTTTGCCGGGATATTTCTCATGGCTGATTCACCATTTAAGGAAGGAGATTATATATTATTGGATACAGGCGAACGGGGCTATGTTAAACAAATGGGCCTGCGGTCGACCCGGTTTATGACCCGGGATGACATTGAGATCACTATTCCAAACTCAGTTATTGCAGCATCAAAGATTGTCAATGAAAGCGGCGGCCCAGGAGAAACTGAACGGGTCCGAATTACCGTGCAGATCGCTTATAATTCTGATATCGACGAAACAAAATCAGTGTTAATTGCAATTGCCAAAAATAATGAAAATATTCTTGAAACACCGGAACCCCGTGTGCGTTTCCGGGAATTTGCCGATCATGGACTTAGGCTCCAGTTATTATTTTGGATACACAAACCTGAAATCCGGGGAAGGACAATAGATGCAGTTAATACGGAAATATATAAACAGTTTTCCCAGCGAAAGATTTCCATACCTTATCCCATCATGGAAGTTTTACTTCCGGATAAATAATTTTCTGAATATTTATCCTAAATCACCCCACTGAATAATATGATACTTAAACTCATAGTTCTTTCGCTCTATTTTTCAATCCTGCTTGGGATTGGTTATTTTGCATCCCGACGGGTAACGAATATAACCGATTATTATGTGGGCGGTAAAAAACTTGGGTATTGGATAGCAGCTCTTTCCGCACGATCTACTGGAGAATCGGGCTGGTTATTAATTGGTGTGACCGGCATGGGCGCATTGATGGGATTCAGCGCCTTTTGGATAGTGGTTGGAGAAGTTTTAGGAGTTTGGATTTCGTGGCAATATATGGCGAAGAAATTTAAGCGCATGACCGATGAATACAATTCTATCACCATTCCGGATTTTCTTGTTAGCCATTTTAAATCTACAACGCACCGGATTCGAATAGTCTCCGCTACTGCGCTCTCAATTTTTGTGGTGATTTATGTAAGTGCCCAGATTGATATTACTGGAAAAACATTCGAATCCTTTTTGGGGCTCAATTATTATACGGGGATTACCATTGGGTTTGGTATTGTGGTCCTGTACATATTTTCAGGTGGTTTTCTCGCTGTAGCCTGGTCTGACTTCTTCCAGGGGTCTTTGATGTTCATCGGCCTTTTGCTTTTACCCGTGGTGGCTTATTTCAGCCTGTCCACAGATGTATCTATTATAAATGGAATACGGGATATTGATCCAGGGCTCTTAGATATATGGGGTGCTGGCGGCTTTACACTTATGAATGTAGTGACTGTTTTGGGACTATTATCAATAGGGATAGGTTTTATGGGGTCTCCCCAGGTTTATGTCCGTTTTATAGCTATTAAGAATACAGCAGAAGTAGAAAAAGGGAAATGGGTCGCGATAGTGTATACATTTTTGACGGACTCTGCTGCTGTGATGATCGGTATTCTGGGAAGATATATGCTTACCAAGGCCGGGGATAACCCTGAAATGATTTTAGGCACTGCGGGAGAAGATGTTTTAGCGCTTGTGCTTGGTCAGGTGATGCCTACCTTGATCATTGGGGTCTATATCGCGGCTGTTTTGTCAGCTGTTATGTCCACGGTTGATTCTCTGCTGGTGGTGGCATCCAGCGCAGTCACACGAGATTTTTATCAACAGATCCTAAATCCGGATGTGGATGAAACAAAACTGATGGGACTTTCAAAAACCCTGGTCCTTGCTGTGTTAGCATTAGTAGTGGCGCTAGCTGTTTCAGTTCTGTCACCAACAAGAACCGTATTTTGGTTTGTTATCTTTGGCTGGTCTGGCATTGCGGCTACATTTTGTCCCGTGATTATACTATCCATTTTCTGGAAAGATTTCACTGAAAAGGGAGCCATTGCATCCATGATAACAGGTTTTTTATGTATTCCGTTCTTCAAATTCATAGTGCCAGGATTTTCTACTATAGGGCCCTATATCAACAAGTTAGATGTCATGCTTCCATCGGTTTTGTTGGCCATGCTTATGGGGTGGGGAGTGAGCATCTTTGCTAAAGACTAGCTTTTAATATTCCCGATACTTTCTCTGGTGGCTTGGTAATTCCAGCCTCGTAATACTAGTTGTACATTGGTGTGCGGGTTTTCGTCCACTATTGTGTCTTTTCCGGAATACAGTTGTATCAAGATTGTTTTTCTTGAATGATCAGAAGTATTTGGCATTGAGCCATGAATTGTGCAACAATGGAAAAACAGGACATCTCCTTTTTCTGCTTCTATTGGAAGGGCTGTTTCCAAAGAATAATAATCGTGGATTCCCGGCACATGGGAATGGCCATCCGAATTATCAATCTTACCCAGTTTGTGTGATTCCGGCACAACACGAAAACACCCCATATCTTCTGTGGATTTGGACAGGTGAACCACGGCTGCAATCATGGAGTTCTTTTGTGTCGGAAAGTAGGACCAATCCTGATGGAGTGGGAAGGCCGATCCCTTTTTCGGAGGTTTACAAAACAGTTTTGTGTGATGGAGAATAATATCGGGACCGATGAGCAATTCCGCCGAGTCTAATAATGCTTCATTTTGGACCATGTTAAGCATGATAGATGAATAGCTTTGGATATTGTGGGTATGGATCACCTCCGAATCAGAATCTTCAATATGGCGTGTTAAATCACTGCCCCAGCAGGCATTGATGTTTTCGCCGCTCTTTTTTAATTGTGTAACTATTTGATCAAATTCGTTTTCTAGAATTTCGATCTCAGCATCAGTAAAAACGCCTTTTTTAAGGGCATAACCTGTTTTATTAAATTGAGATTGAATGGCTCTGAACAATGCTAACCTTGGTAAATAACAGGTGCGATAGATTGGTCTTCTATCTGATCCAGGTAATCTGAATTTTCGCCTGTAACCATAATCCTTTTAGCCTCATCTGTACAAAAATGGACGACCATTCCCACACGAGGTTCTTGATTTCTATTTGCATTGGAAGAATGGTAAGTGAGTGAAGAATGCACACTGACTTCGCCAATATCTAATAAAGCATCTACAGTCTCACGGTTGCTGTGGGACTGATCTAATACCCGGTCTTGTGATTGAATACCCTTATTAAAAAAATCTAAACCATCTATTGTTGCCCAATGGTTTGAACCTACGATAAATCGAACCGGTCCCGATTCAATCGTCACATTGGATAAAGCGATCCATGCGGTATAGAGACCTTCGGTGCTCCAGAACGGCCAGTATTGCGCGTCCCGGTGCCAGCCCGCATTCCCGCTGTCTTTCTTACTTTTTGGTTTCCAGACCACCTGTGAATGCCAGACCTGGATCATGTTTGCGTTGGTAACGCGCGCCAATTCCTTTCCAAGGTCAGCATTGGTTACCAAATTCCACACCATCCGATTACATAAATGTGGTTTATCTATTTTAATAATGGAAGCCGGATCATCGCCAATATTCCAGAAGCGGCTCTCTGGAGATCTGCCTGTCTCGTAATGACCATTAATTACTTCCCATAATCCATCACGCGCAGAATGAGCCTGATTTTTAGAAAAAATAGCGGGTAAAAAACAAAACCCATCCTTATACAGATTATGGTTGCGCAATATAGACCCTGGTGGATATATGGAATATTTCTGAAAGAATTTTATGCAGCATACAAAGCATGAACCCAGTCCGTATCTTTTTTAGACAACACATCTCCCAGCCTTGATGCTGCCTCCACTTGCTGAATATTCCGCTGCCCCAAGAGAACACATCCAGTAGGAGCATCTGAAAACAGGGCATTGACTATTCCATGCATAACAGGGTTTTGATAAGCTTTAAATCGTTGTTTCAACAACAGTTTATTTTCCTGCATTTTTTCAATGATGGACACGTCAAAAAATTCTTTAATTCCGGAACGATGATCCCCCGCATCAAAAGATGCAGGTTTTTCATATTTCCCAGTCAGCAAACCATGTTTAAGGGGTGAAAAAAAGCACACCCCCAGATTATTTTGATCTATAAAATTTTTTAATCCGGATGATTCATAGGTGTCATCCATAACATTTCTATAGGGTTGCACCACATCAGGATTACAGCGCTCAATAAATTGCAAAACCCTAACTGAAGACCAATCTGATAAACCAATAAAGCGGGCTTTCCCTTCTTCTTGGAATTGCTTTATTGTAATCATTGCATCGTCAAAATATTCTTCGTTTTTTCCAAAATAGCAGTGATGAAGGTAAATGAGATCAATGTAATCGGTCTTTAGATTTTTTAAGGATCGTTCCACATTATAACGCATATGATCCGGGTTATACCAGTGTGAATGAGGGCCCTTATCCCAACCTACTTTTGTGGCAATAAAAATATCCTGTCTAGGGATGGCAGGCCACATTTTCCCTATAATAGATTCAGAGCGCCCATCCCCATAAACATCAGCCGTATCCCAATGGTTGATATCTAATTCCCATGCCCGTTTTAAGACTGCTCTGGAATCGTT
>JYMV01000492.1_pt1 | contig 18719 bp, 17 predicted proteins | sample 338911 | NCBI WGS metagenome assembly JYMV01 (sample SAMN03354496, study PRJNA234377) | hydrothermal vent metagenome | biome: Deep sea; feature: Hydrothermal plumes at the Eastern Lau Spreading Center, Western Pacific Ocean; material: Seawater | place: Tonga | collected 2009 | depth 2000 m m
AAAACGGGACAGGCCGTGAAGCAAGACTGCGAGCGGGATGCTATGGAACTAGAAGCCTGAGTGTAATAACGTCCAGATGGAAAGTATTATTCCTGCATGAGCCTAGAGATCATGAGTCGACAGAAACCCCTTGCAATAGAGTTTTTCTCACGAGGTCAACGACGCCCCTTCCGCTCAAGACCCACATATGATTCCTCTCTCTTCCAATTCCATAGCGTATTTAGAACACCCATACCGCAAGCATCAGAGTGTCAATCTGCTGACATAACACTCTGGATCAGTCTTTCCTCCCTCACACTCAACCTTGACCCGGGTACACTCTCACTCTACCCACCGTCGTCAGTTAGGAAACGATTGTCTCCTTCTCCTAGTCTAATCTGACACTAAGTATGCAGTAAAGTTCGGCAAAAATAAACAACAAAGTCTGTGCATATCATCTTTCGTTCTCACCATCAGACTCCTACCTCCATTTCCTTCTCAATTAAATCAATCGTACGTGTTGCCCACGAACTAACCGTGTCCTCATTACCATCACGTTCTTTCCGTAAACGAAACAACTCATCTGCGAAGTTAATGGCGACTAACGTAGCCAACTGTGCAGCAGTTGCCGTACGCATATTTCCAGCTAACTCGACCATCGCCTTATCCACATATTGCGCGATTTCCTTGATATAGGCTGGCTCGCCGTCACCAATGATCGTATGTTTCTGCCCAAAAACCTCAACCTCAACTTCATTTTTCACCGTTCACCTCAGCGGACCCCGGTGAAGCACCTACCAACTCGAGCTCATTCAGAACAGATTCGATCCTGTTGCGAACCGTCTGTCGCTCGCCCTCCCATCGTCCAACCTCATCTGCTTGTCGTTTCAGACCCGATTCTGCCTTCTCAAGTTGCATCGTCATGAGTGCATTCTTACGTTTCAGATTCTGGACAACTTGAAGCAATTCTTTAACTTTCAAATCGAGAACATCAAGTGTCTTAGCGTCCACGATGCCCCAACATATTGTATGTTTTTGCCATAACCTGGTTAAAAACGATACGGCGTTCAGCAGTGTTTGTCAAGAAAACTAACCCTGCAATCGGTCCCATTCACCCGGTGATATTCTCTATATGTCTGCAGCACACGCTTCACGTAATTTCGCGTCTCCTTATAAGGAATAGATTCAACAAATTTCTCTTCATCAGACACATTCCCTCCCTTATCCCATGGCGATTCCGCCATTTCAAGTCTCCAACGCGCGACTGCGACAGGACCCGCATTGTACCCGGCAATCGAAGAAACAAGGTTTCCGTCAAACTGCGTGAGCAATGAGCGAAAATACGAGACACCAAATTGAATGTTGAGGTGTGGATCAAGCAACATGCCCGGATCAAATGACTTCACTGCACGGGAACGTGCGATCTGGTCTGCGGTCTGAGGAATAAGCTGCATCAATCCCAATGCGCCGGTCTTTGACCGTGCATTTGTGTCAAACGAACTTTCTTCGCGAATCAACGCAGCGATGACATAGGGATCGATCGGGTCGGTCTGGTTTTCGGCAATGGCATCCCGGATCACGGGCATATATGTCTTTGGATATGCCAAATCCCAGAACAGCGATGGCACACCGTCATGCCCTCCTCGTATGATGTTGGCGAAGCGGCGTTTAATCAGCCGTAGCGACCGATACGTATCGCCGGCAGACTGCAACTGTTGGCTGAGGGCCAAGTACTGCCCTGGATCAAGAACATTATCTCTCAGAACTGTTTGCAGAACCATCATCGCATCGTTGGTCAATCCCAAAATGATCATTTCCTGAACTTTATCGAGGGATCGATCCGTTGGTGCTGGGAAGCCTTGTTCAGGCAGCCGTATCTCGCCAGATGGAGGCATACCAAGATAAAGACGCGTATTCTGGCAGTAGTATCCATGCGGAAAATTTTCGCAGAGATCGAGAAACGCCACACGACTGTTTTTTGCCTTTCCTAAGCGCTCTAGCGCGATAGCTTTCCAATAGAGGGCTCTCTGAATTTCTCTCCCGCTTGGGTCTTCAAGCATGCGGTCAAATGCTTGAACTGCCTCGACATAGTTTCCCGCCCTAAAATTGATCCACGCCAACTGCCACAACACACTACGAGTCCACACACCCGCATGAACGCCAATAGCCGTCTCCATCGCACACTGATACGTCCCGCGTGCTTCGACCATACCCTGCTGATCTTCCTGCCATAAACCAAGAAAATACAGAATGGAGACATGAGTAGATGGCGGGAAAGATAACGTTGCCACCTGCTGGCTAAGGGACTGGAGTTGCTCTCCATCTCCTAATCGAAGATATGTTCGCGCAAGCCAAACATACGCCTCACGCGTAACATCATCAGATGGAGTGTGCTTAATTGCGTTCTCCAGCACGATCCTAGCCTCAGCTAAGCGTCGTGTCTTGACTAACGCGATGCCCCGCTTTATCTGTCCGTCCACACTGTGTATATGATTTTGGGTGATCGCAACACGAAGGTACACGGTGAATGCGTCCGCAGCCTTTGAATATTGACCAGCATCAAAGAATGCGCTAGCTCTCCGCCACAACTGGTCGATGGTGGCATGTTCGCTGGAAATACCCAATTTTCCAAAGGCAGTAAGAGCAGCTTGCCTGTCTTCTTCACGAAGGAGATGGGGCATATCTGTCCAGACACGCCAGAGGATGTCTGCGGCATCCTCTTTATTCCCACCTTGCAGGTAACAGTAGGCAAGAAGGAGCCCAGATGCCGGACGAAGACCAGAAGCCACATCCGCATGGGCTGGATGACCATCAAAAACCACAGCCAACGTTATTTGAGCAGATTCACAGTCTCCAAACCGATACCATGAGACACCTTCAAAATAGCGGGCGCGACGGATCAAAGGACTATCGTGAAAATGTTGAGAAATCAATCGGTACGCAAGCGCAGCTTGTCTGAAGTTATCTTCTATGAACAATGAATTGGCAAGCGACCATTGAACATAATCAGCAACAAGGGGAAGCTTGTCAGACAGGTGTTCAAGAGACGAACGTCCAGCCGGATCGCCATGTTCAATCAACTGGGTTCCGACCAAGAAATGAGCCCGGGAGGCCCATATAGAATCAGGAAATTGAGTCACAACCACGCTCAAATCGCGAGACTCAAAACAGGCTTGGGCGGTCACACATGGTTGAGGTTGGTCAATCGTCATTGTGTCGGAATGGGCATTACCCAACACCGGAACAGGAAGGATTCCAAGGAAACTGACAACGATGACGCTCCAAAACACCGCACGGACGTACCACATGGGAGCATTGTAGCATGGGAACTTCACGGTCTTGCTCAGCATAGAAGGCCTATGATAGCGTGGATTTCATGCCACCGCTGACATCAATAGAAAAGCTCGATCTCCTCTCGCTCACAAAAGTTGGCATGGAGAAGTTTGTCCATGCGCAAGGTTGGAAACCATACCGTGCCGAACAAATTCTGCGGTGGATGTATCAGCGAGGGGTCACACAGGTCGAACACATGACGGATCTTTCAATTCAGGACCGAACACACCTCGGCGACATCGCGACGATCAATTGGCCAACGATCACCGACGTTGTTCAGTCTCGGGACGGCACGGCGAAGTTTCTCATCCGATTGCACGATGACGCTTCAATTGAAACCGTCCTCATCCCGGAACGCGACCGTCGAACGCTGTGCATCTCAACACAGGTCGGATGCAGCTTAGACTGTCGATTCTGTCTCACCGCGGAACTCGGCTTAAAACGGAACCTCACCGCTGGGGAGATTATTGGACAGTTTTTATGCGTACAAGAACATATCGAGAAGACAAACAAAACTCCCCCACGCTTGACCAACGTGGTGATGATGGGAATGGGAGAGCCGTTGGCGAATATCGGGCCGGTCAGAGATGCCATCCAGAACATGATTCATGGACGGTGTGGACTGGGCCTCTCACCACGGCGGATCACCGTATCGACGGCTGGGATTCATCACAAATTCAAAGATATTGTTGAACTCGGGGTGAACCTTGCCGTGTCCTTGAATGCCAGCACCAACGAACAACGAAATGCAATCATGCCCGCCGCAAATCAACTCTGTTCTCTGCCCGATTTGCTCGCAGCGTGCCGCAGTCTCGCGCTCCCACATCGTCGTCGCCTCACGTTTGAATATGTTCTCCTGCGAGGCGTGAATGACTCGCCACAGGATGCCGTCCGGCTCGCCGGTTCCATCCGAGGCATCCCATGCATGGTGAACGTGATCCCATTCAACGAAATTCCTGGATCACCCTATACCAGACCAGATGAAGCCACTATTCTTGAATTCCAAGATATTCTTATTCGGCGCAACATCGACACCTATCTTAGAAAGAGTAAGGGCCCAGATGTCTTAGGGGCATGTGGACAACTAGGCGCAAGTGCGAGACAGATGTTATGACGCAGACTGAAACATCAAAGTACGAGATGCTTCAGAGCGTCATCGAAGAGATGCAATCGGTGCTGGTAGCATTTTCCGGAGGAATCGATAGCACGCTTGTCCTCAAAGCCGCCTATGATCGTTTGGGGAAACACGCCGTTGCAGCTACGGCCTGGTCTGCCACTTTGCCGGAACCAGAACTCAGAGCGGCCATTCGCCTCTGTTCTGACTCCATTGGAGCGCAACATCATATTATTGCGACCGATCAGCTTCTTCATTCAGACTTCACGAAAAATGATGGACAGCGATGCTACCACTGCAAAATTGACTTATATACAAAACTCCGGACACTTGCCGATCAATTAGGTATTGTTAGCATCATTGACGGGACGAACTATGATGATCTACAGGACGAACGACCTGGAACCATTGCGGCACTATCTCTCAAGGTCAGAAGTCCACTGGTAGAAACAAAGTTAACGAAACACGATGTCCGAATGCTCGCACAAGCGAACGACCTCCCGAATTGGGACAAGCCGGCAGCCCCATGCCTGTCGTCACGAATTCCCCGCGGGATTCCGGTCACCTATGAGCGGCTAGACAACGTCGCGGCTGCAGAAGAGGTACTAATGAACGAAGGGTTCCACCACGTCAGGGTGCGGTGGTACCACGATGCAGCGCGAATTGAAGTGGCAGTGGAAGACCTTCCGCGCCTGTTAAGAGAGGACACACGAAGCCGAGTGTTGACGCAGCTCAAGACTCTTGGCTTCCGCCATGTGACGATGGACCTGGAGGGATACCGCCAAGGAAAGGCAAATTAGAGCGATCAAGAGCTAGGCAGCTGATGAGTATCAGCTGCGTATGACTGTGCGATAGACATTTAACAGACCTGCAGTCCCACCAAGAAACACGCCCACAATCGTTGCCCACGGCTCAGACCCAAACCACCGATCGATCCCATACCCGAGAACCGCGCCAACACCGACAGCAACCACCAATCCCAGCCCCAGGCGGGTGGCTAAGGCAAGCCCCTTCGCAAACGCTGTCGGACCAGGATCCACCAGTCCCCTTTCACAACCGGAAAAATGCGGGCGGGATGGTCACACGGTGATATGAGGCATCAAGCAGGTACGTGATCAGACACAGTGTAGCCGCAGGCTGTGTCGCGACACACGACTTGAGGCTCTGCTTGCTTTCGAGCCTTTTCTATTAAGAAGGCAGCTCCACAGGAAGGACAGGGTTTGTTGACCGGCCGAGACCACAGCGAAAACTCGCATTTCGGGTAGCGGTTGCAGGCGTAGAACATACGCCCTTTTTTGGTTCGCTTCTGCACGAGATCGCCGCCACAGTTCGATTCAGGGCATTTAACTCCGATACCAATGGCCTTGGTCGTTTTACATTCCGGATACGCGATGCACGCTAAAAACTTTCCAAAGCGACCTGTCTTGATGACCATACCACTTCCGCATTTCTCACAGATCTCATCGGTTGGAATTTCCGGCTTCTCAAGAACGGCAATGCTACCTGAAGCGTCCTCCTTGAACTCCTTCGTACTCTTACACTCCGGATAGGCGGAACACGCAAGAAAGCGTCCGAACCGCCCCCACTTGACCACCATGGATTGTCCACATTTTTCACACAAGATATCTGTTGCGACTTCTTCCCGCTTGACGTTTCTCATCTCTTTCCGAGCAACTTCCAGCCGCTCAGCGAACGGCTGGTAGAATTCCCGCACCGTGTCGACCCACTCGCATTCCCCGTCCTCGATCTGATCGAGCTGTTGTTCCATTTTCGCAGTGAATGCCACATCAAGAACGCCTGGAAAATACTCTACGAGAAGGTCGTTTACAATCAAACCCAACTCGGTAGGTTTCATTCGACCTTCTTCCTTCTCAACGTACGATCGATCCTGAATGGTCGACACGATCGAAGCATAAGTTGAGGGACGTCCAATGCCCTTTTCCTCAAGATCGCGAATGAGTATCGCTTCGTTATACCGAGGTGGTGGCTGCGTGAAGTGTTGCTTTGTACCCACTCCCTCTCCATCGGGTTGAAGCTGATCCCCAGGGGCCAATGCCGGAAGAATATTTTCGACGTCGTCATCTGTTCCCGGCTGAGTTGCACCCTTTGGATCAAGGTCTTTCCCTTCTCGATATACCTGTCGGTGGCCCGCAAAGATGACTTGCGTGCCCGTAGCACGAAAGAGATATTCCCCTGCGGCAATATCCACGCGAGTGACGGCAAGCCTCGCTGGCATCATCTGCGAAGCGACAAAGCGCCGCCAAATCAGTTCGTAGAGTCGAAAGTGGTCTGGACTCAGTACGTCTTTTAGCATTTCAGGGGTCCGAGTCACTGAAGTTGGGCGAATAGCTTCATGCGCCTCTTGGGCAGCTTTCTGCGTCTTGTAGACTGGAGCTTTCGCTGGAAGATATTCCGGTCCAATTGTTTCTCCGATCAATGTTCTGACTTCGGCCGTCGCCTCATCAGCTATTCGCGTCGAATCCGTCCGCATATACGTGATCAGACCAACCGGACCCTCCTCTCCGATGTTCACGCCTTCATATAGCTGTTGGGCCAACATCATCGTGCGTTTCGGAGAATATCTGAGTTTGCGAGAGGCATCCTGCTGGAGACGGCTAGTGATAAACGGCGGGAGCGGATTTCGTTTCCGCTCTTTCTGTTCGATGTCTGAGACAATAAACTGTTTTGTCTTGAGCGCTTCAACTATGGTATCCGCTTGCTCACCGGTGGAGATCTCGACCGATTCACCATTGATAGAGTGTAATTTCGCGAAAAAAGCGTCTGCTTGTGTGCCCTTGAGCATGGACATAACCGTCCAATATTCTTTGATCTGAAATGCATCCCGCTCACGCTCTCGTTCACAGACAAGGCGCACTGCCACTGACTGAACACGTCCCGCACTCAGTCCACGGCGCACCTTCTCCCACAACAAGGGACTAAGTTGGTAGCCAACAACTCGATCCAAAACCCGCCGAGCTTGCTGCGCATTGACTTTTCGTAAGTCAATCTCACCCGGAGATTCCAACGCCTTCTTGACGCCTGATTCTGTAATCTCATTGAAGAGGACACGGAACACTTTCCCGTTTTTGAGGCCACGTAGTTCCTCTGCGATATGCCACGCCACCGCTTCGCCTTCTCGATCCGGATCGGGCGCAAGATAGACCTTGTCTGCAGCCTTTGCCTTCGCTTTTATCTCCTTGAGCACCTGAGCCTTTCCTCGAATGACGACATAGTGAGGCAGGAAATCATTGTCGACATCGACCCCAAGCTTGGTTTTCGGGAGATCCTTGACATGCCCCACAGACGCAATGACCTGGTAGGCCCTGCCAAGGTATTTACTGATCGTCCGCGCTTTGGCGGGAGACTCAACAATGATGAGCGATTTCGCCATGGATCAACCTTTCGTCATTATCGAACACGTTGATAGCACTGCCCCGTGCGTTGCTCGACAAGCCCATTCAATTCCATCTCAAGAAGCCGCCCTGAGGCAGTCGAGACGTGCAGACCGCTGTCCTGAACTAATGCATCAATGCGCATCTGTCCAGCCTCTAACAACTGATACAATACCATCACCTCTCCAGAAAGCTCAGCGGAGAATGAAACGACTCCATCAGATGTCGAAGGGCGACATCTCCAATGCCAGAACATCTTCCAATTTTCAGCCAGTCACGAACACATTCAGTATTCATTTACATCACCACGATGTCATACTGTTCCCAATGCAGCGTTGGGTCAGCCTTGACTAAAATCTGTTTCTTGAGATCGCGCTCAAGGTCTTCGATACCCTGATATTCTTCATCCGACAACATATCGACGACCGAATCATGCGCACCGATGACCACACGTTTCTCGTTCGAACCAAGTCCAAGTCGTCGAATTTCACGGAAGATTTCGTAACAGATTGTCGTACGTGACTTCAACACTCCCTTGCCTTCACAGGACACACACGGCTCACACAGGGTCCGCAACAACCCTTCACGAACACGCTCCCGGGACATTTCGATCACACCAAGCTCGGAGATGCGTAACACACGCATCCTCGCACGATCAGCAGAGAGGGCATCAACGAATGTCTGATACACCTTGTCACGATGCTTCTCACTCTCCATGTCAATAAAGTCAATCACAATAATGCCACCGATGTTTCGGAATCGAAGCTGACAGGCCACTTCTTTTGCCGCTTCCATGTTTGTTTTAAAGATGGTTTCTTCGATATCCCGCTTCCCGACAAACCGTCCGGTATTGACATCAATGACCGTCAATGCCTCGGCATGATCGATGATGATTGATCCACCTGATTTGAGCCACACCTTGCGGCCAAGCGCCTTAGAAATTTCCGCTTCGACGCCGAAGTCGTCGAAGATCATGTTGCTTTTCTCATAGAGCTGTACCCGAGTTGCCAGATCTGGAAGATAACGTCGCACAAATTCGTTAATCGCAGAATATTCCTCCTTGGAATCAACAAGTAATCGGTTCACTTTCTTGCTGAATAGATCGCGCACGATACGGAATGAAAGATCAAGATCAGTATGAAGCAAACATGGCGGTGTGGCTCGCGTCTTTCGGCGAAGAATATCCTTCCACAGAAGACTCAAAAATTGCATATCCGAGGCAAGGTCTTCCTCGCGAATGCCCGCACTCACAGTTCGAACAATGTACCCTGCACCCGGTTCTCGGAGGCGGATCATGAGATCTTTTAACCGACTCCGTTCTTCTTCTCCTTCGATTCGACGAGAAATCCCGACGTGGTTAACCCCAGGCATCAGGACCAGATGCCGACCGGGAAGCGAGACATATGATGTGACCCGAGGACCCTTTGTCCCCAGTGGGCCTTTGGATACTTGCACCATAATATCTTGTCCCTGCTGCAATAGCTCCTCAATCGGTGTACGACTCCGTCGACGGAGTCGAGACGCTTTCTCTGACTCTTCCTCTCCTTCGTCCGCTTCTTCCTCCTCGAGCTCCACGCTCTCTTCCGGTTCCACCATAGTTTCAGCAGGATCGGATGGAAAGATGTCGGACGCATGAAGAAAGGCCGCGCGATCAAGCCCAATATCGATGAATGCCGCTTGCATGCCTGGCAACGTCTTGACGACCTTTCCAACATAAATATTGCCAACCAAATCGCGCTTTTTTTTGCGATCAATATACACTTCGGTCACGACTTTATTTTCGAGCAGCGCCACCCGCGTCTCTTCCGGCATCACGTTGATAATGATCTCAGTTGCCATACGTCCTCGATGATTTCTTTACCACACGCATAGAATTATCCATCAGCACAATTATGTGTTCGTCCCGTTGCCTATTTTGTATCTGTACCCCATACGAGTGCATCATTCAACTGAAAAGGCGACGACGTTTCACATTCAGCAATAGCCCCAGCACAGCGAAGGTCATGACCATCGTCGTCCCCCCATAGCTCATCAACGGTAGTGGGATCCCAACAATAGGAAGCAGCCCAACCGTCATACCAATATTGACCATCAGGCAAAAGCCAAGGATTGCGGTAATTCCAATAACCAAAATGACGCCCGATGAATCTCGGGCGCGCTCTCCAACTCCGATCATGGTCATGAACAAGAGATAATACAGAAACAACAAGACGATGACGCCAAGAAAGCCCCACTGCTCGGCGAACGCTGAAAATGCGAAATCCGTGTAGCCATCCGGGAGGAACTGTAGTTGACTCTGCGTTGCGCCATAGAGCCCTTGCCCGGAAAGCTGACCGGATCCAATGGCAATCTTTGACTGTAATGCTTGATACCCTTTTCCCATGGGATCAGACGTTGGATCCAAAAAGGCGAGAATTCTTTCCTTTTGGTAGCCTCGCAAAGGTGTCGATAGCCTCTTCCACAAAAACGGGAGAACCATGAGGATACCCAATACTCCAATGGTCAGACCACGAGTCCAAGGACCGACAAACAGAACAATCGTCAGAAACACGAAGAGATATGTGATGGCCGTCCCCAAATCTGGCTGAAGCAGGATAAGTAAAAACCCTGGAAACATAAAAACTCCAGGAATGATAAGCCTATTCACCATTCCCTTGGAGGACTGGGTGGAAAAATAGCGAGCTAACATAATCACCAAGGTTACTTTGGCAATCTCAGACGGTTGGAACGAAAAAGAACCAATGGCTAACCAGCGCTGAGCGCCTCGTGTACTTCGTCCCTCGAGAAAGACCACAACGAGAAGAAGCAGGCTGAGGACATACAACACATAGGCGTATCGCGAGAGTCGATGATAGTCATACGCGGACATAGCCAGAAACGCTAATCCTCCAATGAGCACCCAGACGACCTGCTTCAGATACAATGGCGCCCATCCGAGGCTGTGGGACACATCCTGTGACGCACTATAAATAGATAAAATCCCCAGGCTTGAAATGGTCAAGATGAGGACTGGAATCCCAAACTGTCGCTCAAGCGCCCCCCCAAGACTCGATTTTCTCCATTCGCCATTCATGACCTGCAACCGCGACTACGGTACCATGACCACACGATCAGGTTGGAAGTACTCATCAATGATCGCCCGTGCGATTGGCGCGGCAATAGCCCCCCCATGTCCCATGTGCTCAACAATAACAGAAACCGCAATTTTCGGGTCGTCTGAGGGCGCATAGGCGACGAACCAGGCATGGTCCCGCAACGCATGTGGAACATCGTCCTCGGACTCAACATTGTCTAAACTCACCACCTGCGCTGTCCCTGTTTTCCCGGAAATAGTGATGCCCCGTGATTGCGCGCGTCTTCCAGTGCCGCTGACGACAACATCTCGAAGCGCCTCATGCAGTGCGGTCAGCGTTTCTTGTTGGAGTTGTACGGTCTCCGAACGCGACGGTGCAATGTCGACAAGCGTGCCGTCTTGACGTTTCTTAAGTTGCCTGACCACGCGTGGTTGATATTGCACCCCATTGTTCGCAATCGTTCCAATGAGGGAAGCCATCTGCAAAGGCGTCACAGTAACAAAGCCTTGGCCGATCGCGACCGAAATCGTTTCCCCGGGATACCAGGGTTTACCAAGCGCACGTTCCTTCCACTCACGAGAAGGCACGATACCAGAATTTTCAGCAGGGAGATCAATCCCCGTCCGATGTCCCAACCCTAACTGCACTGCATAGTGTGCGATCTGGTCGATCCCCAACTGCTGCCCGAGGGTGTAGAAATAGATGTCACAGGAATGCACCAGCCCCTCATGTAAAGTGACGAGGCCATGCCCTCCCTTCTTCCAATCCTTAAATACGCGATCTCCGATTGTGAATTGCCCACGACAGTCAACCGGCGTAGACCTCGAAATACTCCCTGACTCAAGCCCGGCTGCCGCTACCACGAGCTTAAACACCGACCCAGGAGGATATTGGCCTTGGGTCGCCCGATTCGTCATCGGCTTTTTCGGATCATGACGAATCTGATTCCACTGTGACACGGTCAACCCGCGTGCAAGGGTATTGGGATCGAACGTTGGATGACTCGCAAGAACCAGAACATCCCCATTCCGTGGATCGAGTGCGACAACGACGCCGGCCGAATCTCCTAATAAGTCCTCAGCAAGACGTTGAAGGGGCAAATCAATCGTCAGATACAGATCATCGCCTGGGATGGGCTCTTGTATTTGAATGGCCCTTTGTTCATGTCCACGCGCATCAACCTCGATCGTCTTTTGTCCCACGCGACCTCGAACAATTCGATCATATTCGAGTTCAACACCATACTTGCCCACGGCACTGCCGGGAACAAGATTCTGAAACTGTTCTTCCTTCAAGCCTTTCGCCGATACTTCCCCGACATAGCCAATGATGTGAGCGGCAACCGTGCCCTGCGGGTAGGAGCGCTCAGTTTCTGCTTGAATGACTACTCCCGGAAGCTGCGCCAGACTAGACTCGATTGCTGCTGCCTCCTTAAGCGTGAGTCCCTCCTTCAACTTAAGTGGCAATCGAGGCGTGTGATGTTTTTCCATCGCCACACGGACATCATCCACACTCACCCCAATCAATTCGGAAAGATCCTCCCGCAGACGCTGCCGATCATCAACATCGCTCAACACAACGTAGAGGTTAAAACTCGGGATATTGTTGGCGAGCAGATTATGATGGCGATCATAAATCAGCCCCCTGGGCGGCTTGAGATACACCATGCGAACACGGTTTTGCTCTGACAAGACGGCATACTCTTCACCTTTGACGATTTGGATATACCACACGCGAATCAACAAGATCGCAAGCACCACGACCACACTCAACCGGAGAACGATAAGCCGCCGTTGGATTCGGCGGAGGTTCTCACTCTGATTGGCTACGGATTCCATACTCTCCGATGCAAGGTGGGGAACAACCGAAAGGTGGCCAAGAGAACAATCGCCCCCAATACCCCGTCATACAGCGCTTGCGGCAACACAATGCTCAGAAGAGCCTGCACCACGTCCATCTCAGAAGAGCTTGCTTGCAAAAGAAAAAGGATAATCAACCCGGAGACAAATGATATTCCCGTGATGAGAATTGGGATCATCCAGCGTATCAAGGATAGCGGCGTACGCCCAACGATTCCAATCGCTAAACCGATGAGTGGCTTGGTCATGAGGTTGAGATACACCGTGGCCCCGGATAAGAGATCCTGCAAGAACCCGAGAACAAGACCAAGCACAACGGCTTCAAATTCCCCGCGCCACAACCCAACCAAACATACCGTCACGAGAACGGCATCAGGAACAATGCCCTCAATGGCAAACCGGTGAACGACAACGACCTGGAAGGGGATGATCAACAGCACCACCCCCCCATACACAAGGAACTTCATTCCTCACGCACCTCCCTCACCATCATCTTTGTGCGGCATAGAGCACTCGCTATCACGTCCATCGAGTGGAGTTGTTGCTAGCAAGACGACAACCTCCTCAAGCGTTGAGAAATCAGCATGGAGGGTAAGCGTAGCAGACTTGAACGGTGTGGCTGTCTTCTTCTCGACCCGATTGACGATCCCAATCACCATGCCTTTCGGGAACCGATCGTCGAGACCTGATGTGACAACGACATCCCCTGATTCCACCGATGCGAGCGGCGGAAGGTATTTCATCATCGCGCGGCCGTTTTCGACTCCTTGTACAATTCCCTCGTCACGCGTGCGCTGAACTAACGCGGTAATCGCATTGTTCCGGTCGAGGATCAACTGAACGACGGAAAACGTACGGTTGACCTTCAGCACTCGTCCGACCACCCCCAAGGGCGTGATCACCCCCATGCCGGCAATGACGCCATCTCGCTCACCTTTTGCAATGACGAGGCTCCGATGCCAATTGGTTGGATCTCGTCCGATCACTTGAGCCACAACGGTAGGATACGGGCAATGCTGCTGAAAATCGAAAAGCGTGCGGTATCGTTCCGCCGCGGCTGCAAGTTCCTCCAGCCTATTGTGTTCAATTTTCAATCTCGCTAATTCGTCAGTCAGAACCTGGTTTTTCCCGTGGAGGTCAATCAGGCTCTGCAGGGCTTTCCCTCCTGCTTCCAACGTTTGTTCGATCAAGGACACGATGGTCAACGGGACCTTGATGATCTCAGTAAACGGGACCGCAATGGCGTTGAGCGGTTCTTTTGCTGACAAAGGGAAAAGAACGAGTCCGGTCAAGAGAAGGATAAGAAAAATCTTCCACGCTTTCTTGGCCCGCGAACGGGAACGGAACATTCCGTGGCCTCCGCTAGCTTAAGGACCCGTGGAAGACAGTACAAATGAGCAACACGTGATCCTCCGACGACAGAGCCCCGCACAGATCACGATAAGGAAATCCAAGTCTGTTCCTTAATGATGGTACGAGTTGTAAAATTTAACGTCGCACCGCAAATTCAGATAGATTCGCGATCTGCGACCGAAGGTCACTTTCTTCGAGCAACCTTCCAAGCCCATGCACGACGGCGGTGAGAGGATCATCCACGATGATGATCGGGAGTCCTGTCTCCTCCTTGAGTCGCGTATCCAGCCCTGCGACCATTGATCCTCCGCCAGCGAGGACGATCCCTCGGTCAATGATGTCGCCTGCGAGTTCCGGAAGCGTCCTCTCTAAAGATTGCTTAACGGTGTCAATGATAATGCCGATCGGCTCTGAGAGTGCTTCATAAATTTCACCGTCGTCAACAACCACCGTCTGCGGAATTCCAGACACAAGATTCCGGCCCCTCACCATCATGGTTTTCTTCTCGCCTAACGGATAAGCCGACCCGATTTCCTTTTTAACTCTCTCCGCCATGTGGTCGCCAATCAGGAGGCCATGCTTTCGCCTCATATAGTTCGTGATCACCTCGTCCATACGATCGCCCGCGACATTGACCGATTCGCTATTCACAATGCCACTGAGAGAGATCACCGCGATATCTGTGGTACCCCCTCCAATATCGACCACCATGTTTCCACACGGTTCTGTGATGGGAAGCCCAACCCCAATCGCCGCTGCAACAGGCTCCGGAATCAGATGCACCTCTCGAGCGCCGGCGGACTCAGCGGAATCAATGACAGCACGTTGATCAACTTGGGTAATTCGAGACGGGACGCCGATGACGACACGAGGGTGCACAAAGGACGAAAGAAAACCAGATCCATTGGCTTTACGAATAAAATGTCGCAACATCAATTCAGCGATGTCGAAATCGCTAATCACCCCGTCTTTCATGGGACGGATGGCTTCAATCGTGCCTGGCGTTCTCCCAAGCATTCGCTTGGCTTCAAGTCCGATTGCCATCGTCTTTTGAGTCTTCTTTTCGACAGCCACCACTGAGGGCTCATTGATAACGATCCCCTCTCCACTGACATGCACAAGCGTCGTCGCCGTGCCAAGATCTATCGCGAGGTCATTTGACATCCATCCCAACATGTTCATGTCCGTACGCCACCCAAAAAAACTCATCGTAGATCAATACTCCTCACGCCATATCGGTCCGATAGTTGCATCGCCACTTGCCGCCCACAATATACCAAAAACCTCTATTAATTACACACTTCGCTTCTGATATCGGCGATACACCGTTGAGAAAGCGGGTTCGTCGATTCTCTCTCCGAACTCATTGCCTTTTTTTACGCCCACAGCCTACAATAAGAGTTCAACTTTTGGCTTGACTCTCGAACAAACCATCACAATCTGGAGGCGGCACTCATGATTAAGCTCATTCGAGAAGGCGCCATGGCGCGCGTGTGGTTCTTTCGATCCCTGATGTTTGCGATCGCGATCGCGTTTATCGGCGGGATGGGTTGGTGGGGGTTTGGCGAGTCAGGAGCTGATATTCGCGATTCCGTTATTGTGGCAGGAGACGACACCGTCACGCTGAACGAATATCGACGTGTATACCGCAATGCGTATCGACAATACCGTCAGGTCAGCCCGGACGTCAAGGAAGAAACTGTCCAGCAGTTCGTCATCAACTCTTTGATTGAGGACGCCTTGTGGCTCCAAGCCGCGAAGGCCTTTGGTGTTACCGCAACAGCGGAGGAACTTCAGACACTCGTTGCAGCGACTGAGGCATTTCAGACGAATGGGAGCTTTGACTCGCGACGATACCAGCAAGTCCTCCGTGGTAGCTATATTACCCCTCTTGAATTCGAAGCCGAGCAGATGGATGAGATCCTCCGGCAGAAAGCCAAAGCCGTGGTCAGAGATTCGATCGTACTCACCACGAACGAAACCGAAATTGCACGCGCCATCGAGATCCCTGAAACCGCAAAGCTCGATCCCGAGAAAATCCCCACACCGGAACAGCTCGTCCTCACCGCCCTTTTCAGAAAACAACAGCGTGCAGTGCTTGCGTTTCAAGAGTCACTGAAAGCAGAGACCGACATCACAATTCGGCACGAGTTGCTCTAGAAGTAGCCAACCCCACACCCCAACCTAAAGAACGTGTCCGGAAAATCTAGGGTCGCTGGCTCGTGACGAAACGACTCACCCTTATCACGTTTACCGTGCGGCAGGGCGTCGTAGTGGAGGAGCCTTGGGTACTGGTTTTGCGTGCAATACCTCCAAGGCCGATACAATAGATTTTCGAACGGCAGGATCCGGCTCCGTCGCCAGCAGTGTTTCAAGCGGCTGAATGGCCCCTCGATGCCCAATCTCACCAAGCACCGTGCATGCCCCCATCCGACGGAGGGCACTGTTGTTCTGCAATGCAACAATAAGCTGTCGAAACGCAATCGCGTGGATCCGAACGAGTCCCTTTCGTACTGCGGCCCGGACACGCTCCTCGTGGTCGTCAAGCGCCAGAATTAACGAATCCACTGCTTCGGCATACCAGGTTGTGGCCGAGCCGCTACGTCCAAGGATGGTAGCCGCTTCGGCACGCACCACCGGATTCTGATCCTGGAGTAGCGCGATACGCACGACGGCTGAGGCGGGCTGACCGATAATGACGAGCGCATCTGCAGAGGCTTTCCGGAGGCCGGGATCACCATCCCGCAACCCAACACCGAGGGCAGCCGCACTGTCTGCTACCGAAGGCGCACTGTCCCTTGAAGCAATGTCCCGTAACACTAATGCGGCCGTTTGTCGAAACGATGAGTCTCTATTCCCATCTGCAACAATTGCCGCGAGCGGCTGAACCGCCGGTTGACCAATGTGTGCCAACGCATTCATCGACTCCCGCCGAACGGCCTCATCGTCTTGAAGCATTGCGATCAGCGGCGCTGTCGCTCGATGATCTCCAACTCGCGCGAGGGCCTTCGCGGCACTTTTTCGCACGACCCGTTGCGGATCCTGTAACGTCAGGATCAGACTATCAGTCGCCTCGGCACTTCCAATCCGTCCAAGCCCCCTCGCAGAAGCAGACCGAACCGCAGGATGCGAATCGTGCAAGGTGGTGAGGAGCTGTTGTATCACCGTCTCAGATTGGTGGTGTGCTAAGGCGCTCACTGCGGCGACTCGCGCCTTCCATCGATCATCCCGAAGAGCCTGAAACAGTTTTTCATCGGTGCTTGCGTCCATCCGCCCGAGTACGCGGACCGCGGTCATCCGCAGTGCGTTGTCCTCTGATGCGAGCAGACGAACCAATGAATCGACAACCGCAGGCCCAAGCTTCAACAGTGTGTCCTCGATATTCTCTAGAGATTCTTCACTCGACGCCCGAATCAGAGTCTGGACAACGTCATCCATCTGATCGGCATGCGCGAGGCACAGAGAACCGAAGAACACGGCAACGACGCCCGCTGCGATTAGCCTACGCATAAATGTCATCCTGGGAAGAACTTTCTCAATTCCTCGAACAGAACGTGTGGAGGCGGGAGACTCACGAGTCTGGTCCACTGCTGCTTCTTTCCATCCCATATCACCACGCCTGGCGAGTGATCATCCACCGCGACATTGTAAAAACCAAAACCACCAAGAAGGGGGGCAATCACGCGTGGCGAACCGGTGAGAAATGTCCACCGTGGTGACATTGCACCCTGGGCCTGCATAAACTTGCGCAAACGCGCAGGGGTATCTCGCTTCGGATCAATGGAGATAGAAATCATTTGGAAATCTCGATCCCCAGCCAACTGTTCTAATTGAAGAAAGTTTGCCGTGGTCAGAGGACACACATTGGTACACGAGGTATAGATAAAGTTAATGATTGAGAGCTGGTTGTCCAAGAGATCGTGAACACGAACCGATCGGCCATCCTGTGTGGTTAGGGTGACGTTGGGAAGGTCGGGAGCAGGGTTCCCGGCAACAACTGGCACAGATTGGCCAGACTCTGTCGCAACGTCTTCATCATGTTGAAAATGTCCTATGGCTGAGCTGCCTCCCGACATGCCCCAAGCAAGGCCGATACAAGCAACATAGATACCCAACGTGCGTGGTATCGTGGACACAGCGAAGTTTGTACTTTTCATGATGTCATAGTATCGTAGTTTTGTTTATGAGACGAGTATTCGGAATCCCGTGTCAGGACATCCTCATAGTATACTTTCCGACAGTCACTTTTAAAGAGCTTCAATCAAAAAGCACAGCATGCCGGCATCTCCAATAACCACACAATACACTCGGTTCGCGCTGCTCGTTTTCCTGCCTGTCATCATATTCGGATTCGGGTGCGGCGATGCTGGAAATATTAACCCAAATCTGCCGGACGCTGGAATGGTCGGACCGACGGGCAACACCGATCCTCCCGGAGCCCCCGAAACCACAGAGGCCGTTGTCATCAACGAGATTTTCCCTGAGGCTTCCCAAATCGAACTACACAATCCAACCTCTGCTTCTGTCGATATTAGTGGATTTTGGCTGTGTCATACCACTCCTGCTCTCATCTACACGCAGATGCCCGACAACACTATTATTGAACCCGACGGAT
>JYMV01051710.1_pt1 | contig 18714 bp, 13 predicted proteins | sample 338911 | NCBI WGS metagenome assembly JYMV01 (sample SAMN03354496, study PRJNA234377) | hydrothermal vent metagenome | biome: Deep sea; feature: Hydrothermal plumes at the Eastern Lau Spreading Center, Western Pacific Ocean; material: Seawater | place: Tonga | collected 2009 | depth 2000 m m
TTGTGATGGTAGAACTTGAGGATGATGTCAGGGAAAAATTCCTTGCGGCGCTTTCCTCAAAAGAAATTGCAGATCAGGTAATCGACAACATAGAATCTGATGATGCTGCAGATGTCATTGCTGAACTCCCTGACAAGATCAAAGAAGAGGTAATATCACAGATTGAGGATCCGGAACAGGCAAGTGACATTGTTGACCTATTAAACTATGAGGAAGGAACCGCAGGTGGATTGATGGCAAAAGAATTAATTGCTGTCAACCAGAATTGGACCGTAATGAAATGCTTAAGAGAAATGCGTAAACAAGCAGAACAAATGGAAGATGTTTACGCAGTATATGTAGTTAATAATAACAATGCACTTTTAGGCCTTCTCTCATTGAACAAAATGCTGGTCGCACCAACAAATTCAATTATTGATGACATCTTTGACAAAGAGGTTACATCAGTTCATACTGACACTTCCTCAGAAGAGGTTGCCAATATTATGGACAAGTATGACCTGGTAGTACTTCCTGTTGTTGATGAAGATGGAAAACTGCAAGGAAGAATCACTATTGATGATGTGGTGGAAATTATCAAAGAAGAGGCTGAAAAAGACTATCAAATGGCATCAGGTATTACTGAAGATGTTGAGTCTTCTGATAAAGTATGGATTCTTTCCAGGGCACGGCTCCCTTGGTTGCTGATAGGATTGATAGGTGGCATTTTTGGCGCAAAAGTCATTGGCTTATATGAGCATGACATAAAAATTTATCCGGAAATGGCTTTCTTTATCCCTCTAATTGCTGCAATGGGTGGTAATGTTGGGGTGCAATCGTCGGCAATAATTGTTCAAGGCCTTGCTAACAATACCTTGGGAATGGAAAGTATCTTTACCAAATTAGTAAAGGAGTTAGGTGTAGCATTGATTAATGGAATCATATGTTCAGTGTTAATTCTTGGCTATAATCTCTTCTTCAGCGACTCAATGGCCTTAAGCATGACGGTAAGTGTAGCATTGCTGTCTGTAATAATTATTGCAGGGCTGTTTGGCACTCTTGTTCCTTTACTATTGAACAAATATGATATTGATGCGGCCCTTGCAACAGGCCCATTCATTACTACCATCAATGATATCCTTGGCTTAGCCGTCTATTTTCTGATTGGCAGGCTTATGTATCTTTACTTTTAGATTATCCTGATAATGGGAAGCCCAGACCATAAAGAACCCATTAAAGTGCTGTTTGCGGATATTGTCCACCCAATCCTCAATGAGGAGCTGGAAAAAATGAATTTTACTTGTGAAAACCTTGCAGATAAAAAAGGACAAACAATTGAAGAATTATTACCCTATTATGAAGGATTAATAATCAGGTCAAAGGTCGAACTCGATAAGAAACAGCTCGATAATGCTAAAAAGCTCAAATTTATTGCCCGGGCTGGTGCAGGTATGGAAAGTATCAATGTAGAATATGCAGAAAGCATGGGAATCCATTGCATTAATGCCCCAGAAGGAAATAAAGATGCTGTTGCAGACCACGTAATAGGGATGATTTTAGCTTTATTCAAAAATCTGCATATTGCTGATTCTGAGGTAAGAAAAGGAATGTGGAATAGAGAAGCAAATAGAGGCTTAGAACTTACCGGTAAAACTGTAGGAATAATTGGCTATGGTTTCACCGGAGGAGAGGTTGGCAAACGACTCAAAGGTTTTGAGGTGAAAGTACTGGCATATGATAAATACAAATCTGAATTTTCTGATGATTATGTGACCGAAACAACATTGGAAAGGATCTATGAAGAAGCCGACATATTAAGTTTACACTTACCATTAACCCCAGAAACTGAGTTTATGGTAGATGGAGATTTCTTCAATCGTTTCAAAAAAAATATATACTTGATAAACACCTCAAGGGGAAAAGTTGTAAATACTGCAGAACTGGTTAAATGCTTAAAGTCAGGTAAGGTACTAGGGGCATGCCTGGATGTACTTGAATATGAAAGCGCCTCTTTTGAGCGCCTAAAGGGGCTTGGAATGTGGACTAACAAAAGAGGGGTCCTTATAAATAACTTTGGAGCTTGGCTCATGAAGATCGGAGCCCTGCAGTACAGGCACCCTGTACAATACCTCGTAAAATCTAAAAAAGTTTTGCTCTCCCCTCACATTGCGGGCTGGTCTGTTGAGTCTTACAAAAAAATCTCATTAATTCTCTTGGAACGAATCAAGAAACTTAATCTACATTCTTGACTACAAACCTGGCAGTCTGCCGGCTTTTTTGCTCCACAAAAATCTTCTTCTTTTGGATCACTCTATCTATCGTGTCCTGGTTATAATTTCTGATAGTAACCAACTCTACATCTTCATTGTATAAAACCTTGTAATCTTTTTGCAATTCTTTAATAAGTAATGGAAGCTTCCTTCTATCGCCATCTACACAAACCGAGAAACTTAATGCGGCATGTTGAATCAAATTAATCTTGACAGAAAAGTTTGCAAAAATTCTGAAGATATCACTTAAGTTCTCCTCAACTATAAATGAGTAATCCTTTGGTAAAATAGAAATAAGAATCTGATCCACCTTGAAAATAAAAGAAGGCTTTTCTTCTACATCAGCAGGCAATTCTTTAGTGCTGGTAATTAATGTACCTTCTTCTTTTGGGTTATAAAAAGACTTAACATATAAAGGAATACCCCTGTTCTGCAAAGGTTTAAGCGTTTTTGGATGAATTATTGTTGCGCCAAAAAAGGAAAGCTCTATTGCATCATGATAAGAAAGAGCATCGAGCTTTTCTGTCTCTTTAAACCATTTTGGATCAGCATTTAAGACCCCTGCCACATCTTTCCAGATGGTAACCGTTTTAGCCTTAAGGATACTGCCAATAATTGCTGCTGAATAGTCAGAGCCCTCCCTTCCTAAAGTGGTATTGAAATTTTCAGAAGTTACGCCAACGAAACCTTGTGTTACAACAATTCCCCTTTTGCCTTTTTCAACGAGTGGTGCTACAACTTTATTCACACAGGCTTCAGTATCCTCCCAATTTAACTTTGCTTCTCTGTAGGTATTGTCAGTCTTAATAAAGTCGCGACAGTCTACCCAAATATTACAAATGTCATTTTTTATTAACCAGGCAGAAACAATTTTGGTCGAAATCATCTCACCCATTGAAACAATTTGATCATATTCAAAATCATAATCCTTTATGGGTTTATCTTCAATGATCCACTCCAGCTCAACCAAGATATTATTTACATCATCATAAATACTGTGTTTCTCATCAGTAAAGAGCTCATTTAAAATTTCAATGTGATAGTCTTTTATCTCCTTTAAAGTGCTCTGGGGGTTTCCTTTTTTATAAAAATACGCTCCTGCCAATTTCTCGAGGGCATTAGTCATTTTACCCATAGCAGAAACAACCACAACAATCTCTTCATTGCTGTACAATTTCATTACCTCTCCAACATTTTTTACTGCGCTTGCATCCTTTACAGATGCCCCTCCAAATTTAAAAACCAGCATAAACTAATTTATCAAGATTATATTAAATTATTGCCAAGGCCCCAACCTTTTTATCCTTATTCAGAAAAGCTTATACTCATATTTCCTTATCCTCAAGTTTACAGAGGATCCAATCTCCATCCAAAGAAACTCCATTCTTTTTATAAAAATTTATAGCTGGCTCATTCCAATCCAAAACATGAAACCTGATTTGCTTGGCATTTTCTTTTCTAGCTTCTCTTCTCATAAAATCAAATAACTGCTTCCCTATCCCATTTCTTCTAAGCCTCTCTGTAACTACGATATCTTCTATATATAGCATCTTCCCTTTCCAGGTAGAATAACCAAAATAATAGAATACCATTCCTGCAATATCGCCATCAACTTCAGCAAAGACTACTTTAAAAAGTGGATTTTCACAATAACCATCCTCAATAAGCCCTTCAACAGACGTCTTCACCTGATCTGGTTCATTCTCATAATCAGCCAGCTCCTCGATTAGTGCAAAAACAAAGGGCATTTCTGCTCTTTCTGCTCTTCTTATTGTTGTCTTCATTTCCTATCTCAAAGGTTAACAAAGATATGTGTAAAATGGATATTAGTCCTTGTTTTTCACCCTAGCAATTTAAAATCTGCTAATTTTATACGATATTTGCAATCAAAATTTAAAAAATGATAAATCATTTACATACAACGAAAACCCTTACTGAGTTTATCATCGAAAAACAGGCGGATTTCAGATATTCTAAAGGTGAATTAACAAGATTGTTGAGTGATATTTCAATTGCCGCAAAAATTGTCCATCGTGAAGTGAATAAAGCAGGTCTGGTCGATATCTTGGGCGATGTGGGAGAAGAAAATGTTCAGGGAGAAGTAGTTCAGAAACTAGATGTGTATGCAAATAATCAATTTATTGCAGCCTTAAAGGCAGGAGGTGAAGTTTGTGCAATTGCTTCAGAAGAAAATGAAGAAATTATCCATATTTCATCAAGAGAAGATGATGATGGAAAATATGTTGTATGCATGGACCCTCTTGACGGTTCCTCAAATATTGATTCCAATGTGTCCACAGGGACGATCTTTGCCATTTACAGGAGGACGTCTCTATCTGGCAAAGGTAATATTGATGATTTCCTGCAACCAGGAACAGAATTAGTTGCCGGAGGGTATATTATTTATGGTTCCTCCTCCATGCTGGTTTATACAACGGGTAATGGCGTTAATGGGTTCACATTAGATCCTTCTATCGGTGAGTTTTGCTTATCACATCCTAATGTAAAGATCCCTGCTAATGGCAGGATTTATTCTATTAATCAAGGATACTTTGAGCATTTCCCTGAAGGAATTAAGAAATACCTTAGATACTGCCAGGAAGATGACGAGAAAACAAATCGGCCCTATTCACTAAGATACATTGGGTCTATGGTTGCTGATTTTCATAGAAATATGATCAAAGGAGGCATCTTCCTTTATCCTACTACCATCTCAGCGCCTAAAGGAAAATTAAGGTTACTATATGAGTGCAACCCTTTAGCATTTATTGCAGAACAAGCTGGCGGTAAAGCCACTTATGGTTCGAATCGTATTCTGGAAGTAGTACCCACTGGTATTCACGACAGGGTGCCAATTATTATTGGGTCATCAGAAATGGTAGAAAAAGCCGAAGACTTCCTCCAACAATATTCTACAGTGGCTGTCAGCTAATAAATGAGGCCTAGGCATTTTTACTTTTCTTACATCAAATTTTTCAGCAATGAAACCAGCTGAGCTCCTTAAGTTATATCAGGAAGATAGTCGAATTATTGAGCTTGCAGAGTGTCTGGGGATATATGTCAATGGTCAGGTCCATCTGAAAAACACTTTCGGATCCTTAAGATCTATAATAGCGTCCACAGTATCAGCTTCCATTGGTGGCTGCCATATATTAATTCTTCCAGACAAAGAAGCAGCAGCATATGCCTATGGCGACCTCCAAAACCTGATGGGAATCAAGACCTTGCTGTTTTTTCCAGCTTCTTATCGGTCTGATTTAAATAGAGAAAAGACCGACAAATCAAATGTTTTAAAAAGAACAGAATGCTTGGAAAAAATTGGAAACACTCAGGATTTTTCAGGTGAAAGCACTTGCATTGTTGTAACTTATCCTGAAGCACTCGATGAACAAGTGGTTTCCAAGCCTGAATTTGATGAAGCCATAATAAGTTTGGATAAGGGTAATATAGTTTCCCAAGAAGAAATCATCAATGAGATTTCTGATGCTAATTTTGAAAGGACCTCTTTTGTTGGAGAACCTGGGGAATTCTCTGTTCGGGGTGGGATCATAGATGTTTTTTCCTATTCAAATGACTACCCCTATCGAATAGAAATTATAGGTGATGAGATAGCATCTGTAAGAACATTCGACCCCATTTCCCAGGAATCAATAGAAAGAGTAAAGTCTATTACCATTGTTCCAGATCTTTCTAAGATAAATGAGGTAAACCAAGAATTCCATGAAAGCAAAGAATCCTTTTTAGATTTCATCCCCAACCAGGCTATTGTTTGGATGTATGACCAGGCCAGGTGTTTTGAATGTATTGATAGAACAAACTTTAATGATGAAATTCTTGGCCGTTTTTTTAAAATCGACTTTAGCAAAGAATCCAAAGCTAATAGTGACCTTGTAATTGATTTTGGGGCTTCTCATCAACCGGTATTTAACAAAAATTTTGAACTGCTGGAGAAAGACCTGAGTGAAAAGAAACAAAAAGGATTTAAAACCCTTATTTTATCTGAAAATACAAGACAAATTAATAGATTCTATGCTATTTTTGAAGACTTGCCAACCCCTGAAAGAAAAAACCCAAATGGCTCTGATGACTCCCCTCTTTTTGTTCCCATGCTACTCTCACTTCATGAGGGTTTCGTTGATAACTATAGCAAGTTAGCTTGTTATACTGACCATCAGATCTTTAACCGGTATCACCGTTTTGTGCTAAAGAGCAGCTTTGCAAAAAAAGCCAGCATCACCTTAAAAGAGTTCCAAAACCTGCAAAAAGGTGACTATGTAGTTCATATTGACCATGGTATAGGGCAATTTGCCGGGCTGGAGAAAATCGATGTTAACGGAAAACCACAGGAAGCCATTCGCTTGGTATACAAAGAAGGAGACATCCTTTATGTAAGTATTCATTCTTTGCACAGAATTTCTAAACACTCAGGTAAAGATGGATTTGAACCGAAAATAGACAAGCTGGGTTCAGATAAGTGGAAAAAGCTCAAACAGCGGACCAAGAGTAAAATAAAAGACATTGCAAAAGACCTCATAAAGCTCTATGCGGAACGAAAGACTAAAATAGGATTTGAATTTTCACCAGATGGTTTTATGCAAACTGAATTGGAGGCATCATTTATCTATGAGGATACGCCAGATCAATATAAGGCGGCACAAGCAACAAAAAAAGATATGGAATCCATCAGCCCCATGGATCGGCTGGTATGCGGAGATGTCGGTTTTGGCAAGACAGAGATAGCTATTAGAGCGGCATTTAAAGCTGCCTCAGACGGAAAACAAGTGGCCATCCTTGCGCCAACTACCATTTTAACTTTGCAGCACTTTAGAACCTTTTCGGAAAGATTGAAAGACTTTCCTGTTACGATTGATTACCTCAACCGGTTTAAAAGTTCAAAGAAACAAAAAGAAACACTTAAGCAATTAGAAGATGGGAAAATTGACATTATCATCGGAACACATCGCCTGGTAAGTAAAGATGTTAAGTTTAAGGACCTGGGCTTACTCATCATTGATGAAGAACAAAAATTCGGTGTTTCCAGCAAAGACAAATTGAAGAAGGTCAGCACTAATGTAGATACCCTTACACTAAGTGCTACACCAATCCCCAGAACACTTCAGTTCTCCTTAATGAATGCACGGGACCTGTCCATTATCAATACCCCCCCTCCCAATCGTTATCCTATACATACAGAGCTCCACAACTTTGATGAGAAGATGATCATGGAGGCCATTGAACAAGAGATTTACAGAGGGGGGCAGGTGTTTTTCGTACACAACAGGGTGCAAAATATTGAAGAAGTAGCAGGGATGATCAAAAGACTATGTCCAGATGCAGATGTCGCCATTGGCCATGGACAGATGAATGGGAAACAGCTTGAAGATGTTATGTTGAAGTTTATTGATGGTAAGCATGATGTTTTGGTTGCTACTTCAATCATCGAATCTGGCCTAGACATCCCAAATGCCAATACCATCATTATCAACAATGCACATTTTTTTGGACTAAGCGATCTGCACCAGATGCGTGGAAGGGTAGGAAGGTCGAATAAAAAAGCATTTTGCTACTTGATCACGCCACCATCACACATGCTATCCAGCGACGCTAAAAAACGATTGAATACCATTGAAGAATTCTCGGAACTGGGCAGTGGCTTTAATATTGCCATGAGAGATCTGGATATCCGCGGTGCAGGTAACCTCTTGGGTGCTGAACAGAGTGGATTCATTAATGAGCTGGGCTTTGAAACCTACCATAAAATTTTAGATGAGGCGATTCAAGAACTCAAGGAAAATGAATTCAAAGATGTCTTTAGTAACCAGGAGGAGGAAAAAGACCCTCACACCTTTGTAAAGGACTGTCAGCTGGAAACAGATATGGAGCTGCTGATACCAGACTTTTTTGTTAATTCTGTTACTGAACGCTTAAGATTATATAAGGATCTCAATGAAATACAAACTGAAGAAAAGCTCAAAGAATTTCGCTACAGCCTGGAAGACCGTTTTGGTCAGGTACCAGAACAAGTTGATGGGCTATTGAATAGCATAAGACTAAAGTGGCTGGCAGCAAAAACAGGATTTGAGAAGCTCGTGCTTAAACAAGGTAAGGGCATTGCTTATTTTGTTTCAGATAGAGAGTCACCATACTTTCAATCATCAGTTTTTTCGGAAGTCCTCGAACATGTACAATTGCACCCAAACGATACCATACTCAAAGAAGATAGGAACAAGCTAATTTTAACATTTTCAAAAATTCACAACATTGATATTGCCCTCGACAAATTAAGCACACTTCTAAAATCAGAATCATTGAATTGATAAATGTTTAAAGGAAAAAATAGTTAACATACCTCTTAAGGACAGGCTCGATTGTATATCAATATATTTATTTTGAATCACCAAACTAGTCTTGTAATACCAAGAAAGCTTAAAGTTTTTATATTTTTACTACCTATTAATAAATCGTGGCCGATTTACATATGGCTATTAGGTTCATAATTGTATTTGAGATCGTTACAAATAATTGAAAAATGGATATTTCTTTAAAAGATAAGAATGCAATTGTTTGCGGAAGCACGCAAGGAATCGGCAAGGCTTCTGCAACCACACTTGCTAAGCTGGGTGCTAACATTACGCTGCTTGCGAGAAATGAAGAAAAGCTGAAGTCTGCTATAAACGATTTGGATACCTCCCAAGGGCAGCAACATCATTACTTGTGCATCGACTTTAGCAAGACAGATGAGCTGAAAACAAGGGTCAATGAACTGGATGACACCTATCATATCCTCGTTAATAATACTGGAGGACCTCCAGGGGGGGCTATAATAGAAGCGCAACCAGATGCCTTTAAGGACGCTTTTCAGATGCACTTGATAAACAACCAGCTTCTGGTTCAAAAAGTAGTGGAAGGCATGAAGAAGGAAAGTTATGGCAGAATTATCAATATCATTTCCACATCTGTAAAAGCTCCTATCCCCGGTTTAGGCGTTTCTAATACCATCAGAGCTGCTGTTGCGAATTGGGCAAAGACACTTTCTTTAGAATTAGGGGCCTATGGAATTACCGTTAACAATGTATTGCCCGGTTTCACAAATACCAATCGCCTAAAATCATTGATCGCCAAAAAGGCAGAGCTACAAGGTGTTACTGAAGAACAAATTGCAGCAGATATGAAGTCCGGCATTCCTGCAAATCGTTTTGGTGAAGCCGAAGAAGTGGCGAATGCTATCGCATTCCTGGTTTCTCCGGCGGCCTCATATGTTAATGGAATAAATCTACCTGTAGATGGTGGAAGGACGTCAAGTTTATAATCAATGGAAAAGATATTAAACTATATAAACGGTGAATTAACAGCGCCTAAAAGCGGTGATTATTTTGATAATTATAATCCTTCAGATGGCCAGGTTTATTCTTTAGTCCCTGATAGTGATGCCGCTGACATAGATCTGGCAGTAAGAGCTGCACAAGATGCTTTTCCAGCATGGAGCAGCATGCCTAAAGAAAAACGATGCGACCTTATCTTGAAAGTGGTTGAAAAGCTGGAAGCCTCATCTGAAATGCTTGTAGCAGCTGAGAGCAAGGATAACGGAAAGCCTGAATGGCTTGCCAGAATGGTAGACATCCCAAGAGCATCTGCCAACCTTAAGTTTTTTGCTACAGCTTCTTTGCATTTTGCATCAGAAACACATGACATGGATGGGATGGCATTGAATTATACCTTGCGCAAGCCAATCGGTGTCGCTGGCTGTATTTCACCATGGAACCTGCCCCTGTATCTGCTTACATGGAAAATCGCTCCGGCTTTGGCAGCGGGAAATACGGTGGTGGCAAAACCTTCTGAGATAACGCCCATGACAGCTTTCCTCCTGAGCAAGATCTGTATAGAAGCTGGCTTGCCCAAGGGTGTCTTAAATATTGTGCATGGCTACGGAAATAAGGTGGGTGATGCCCTGATACGCCACCCTGATACTCCTGTTATTTCATTTACTGGCGGTACCGTAACCGGTGCACACATTGCTAAAACAGCGGGACCCATGTTCAAAAAATTATCACTGGAATTAGGAGGCAAGAACCCCAATATTGTTTTTGCTGATGCAGATCTTGATAAAGCGGTGGCAACCTCTGTAAAGGCATCTTTTACCAACCAAGGACAGATCTGTTTATGTGGCTCCCGCCTGTATGTACAACAAGAAATTTATGAGACCTTTAAAACAGCTTTCATTGCAAAATCTGCTGAACTTGTCGTCGGAGACCCAAAAGAGGAAGGCAGTAATCTAGGTGCAGTGGTATCAAAAGAACACATGGAAAAGATCCTCGCAAAGATTGAAGAAGCAAAAGCAGAGGGAGGTAAAGTCTTACTAGGCGGAAAGAGGATCCTCTTGGAGGGTGACCTTAAAGATGGCTATTACATAGGACCTACCATCCTTGAAGGCTTAAAAGCTGATTGTATTACCAACCAGGAAGAAATTTTTGGCCCTGTTGTTACCATCAGCCCATTTGAGACAGAAGAAGAAGTGATTGCTCTGGCAAATAGCACAAAATATGGCTTGTCAGCTAGTATCTTTACAGAAAACCTAAGCAAGGCTCACCGTGTAGCTGCAGCAATTGATTCGGGTATCGTTTGGATCAACACCTGGTTGCTTCGTGACTTAAGAACCCCCTTTGGAGGCATGAAAAATTCCGGAGTGGGCAGAGAGGGAGGATTTAAATCGTTGCAGTTTTTTACAGAAGAAAAAAATGTTTGCCTTAAGATCTAACATGGCATCAATAAAGAAAATATAGGCTAAATGGAAAAGCTCCTTACTGTAGACATACATACCCATATCCTGCCGGAAAACATTCCGAATTTTAAAGAGAAATTTGGCTATGGGGGTTTTATCCGCCTGGACCATCACAAGCCCTGCTGTGCCAAGATGATGATGGATGAGAAATTCTTTCGTGAAGTAGATGATAACTGCTGGTCACCTGAGGCAAGAATGAAAGAGTGTGATGCACACAGAGTAGATGTGCAGGTGCTTTCAACAGTTCCTGTCATGTTCTCTTATTGGGCAAAAGATGAAGATACCTTGGCGGTTGCCCGGTTTTTAAATGACCATATCGCTGACATTGTTAAGAAGTATCCTAAACGATTCATTGGTTTGGGCACAGTACCCATGCAATCGTCAGAATTAGCCATCCAGGAATTGAAACGATGTAAGGAAATTGGATTGAAAGGAATACAGATAGGATCACATATCAACGACTGGAATCTCGATAACCCCAATCTGTTTTCAATCTTTGAAGCCTGCGAACAGCACGATATGAGTGTCTTCGTTCATCCCTGGGATATGATGGGAAAAGACAAAATGGACAAATACTGGCTGCCCTGGCTGGTAGGAATGCCTGCAGAAACGTCTCTGGCTATCTGTTCTATGATCTTTGGAGGTGTTTTTGAACGACTGCCCAAGCTAAAGGTTGCTTTTGCCCATGGCGGCGGCTCTTTTCCGGCTACCATAGGAAGAATTGAACACGGTTTTAAGGTAAGGCCAGATTTATGTGCCGTCGACAACAATGTAAATCCCAAAGATTATCTGGGAAAATTCTATCTGGACAGCCTGGTGCACGATCCTCAGATGCTGGATTATATTGTGAAGTTAATGGGTGAGGACAAAATCTGTCTCGGTACAGACTACCCATTCCCTCTGGGTGAATTGGAACCCGGCATGCTGATCCATGGCATGGACTATAATGAAGAAAAGAAAGCTAAGCTTTTAGGAGACAATGCAATGGAATGGCTGGGATTAAAAAAGGAAGACTTTATATAAGATGAATGCAGCTGTTGAAATAGGAAACAAAAAGTATAGCGTCGATTTTTCGCAAGGGCATGATATATCAATCCCCATGCTGTTTAATGGAGAACAGCCAAACAGCTACGGCGTTCCAAAAGCTATTGGCCAGCCCTATAACGATGGAGAATTTATCGGAGATGTTCGTAAAGGAGGCTATTGCAATTTTGAAACCTATACCTTAACACCCCATTGCAATGGTACACATACCGAATGCATAGGACATATCACAGACGAAAGAGTGGATCTCTTAGCTTCGTTAAAAGATATCATGATTCCAGCCACACTGATTTCAGTAGCTCCGGAAAATTCTTCTGAACGATATGAGCCAAAATTAAATGGAGAAGATCTGCTTATAACAAAAGCTGCCTTGCAGGAACAATTATGCAATACTCCAAAAGATTTCTTGCAAGGCCTTATTATTAGAACGATACCCAACGAAAATTCTAAAAAAGAAAGAGATTACATGCAAGAGCAACCTGCTTTCTTTAGCATAGAAGCCATGGAGTATTTAAATACGCTGGGTGTACAGCATCTTTTGGTAGACATGCCCTCAGTGGATCGTTTATTTGATGATGGTGTACTGTCATCGCATCACATTTTCTGGGAGACTAAAGGCACAGAAAAAAATAAGCATACGGCAAATAAGACCATCACCGAGATGATCTATGCTGATAACAAGATACCTGATGGGTATTATCTAATGAATCTGCAAATTCCGGCTTTTGTAGCAGATGCTGCTCCATGCCGCCCTATCCTTTTTGATCTGAATGAAGTATAATAAGACCAAAGAATTTGCACTGGAGCAGGACGAGAAAGATCCGCTGAAAGGATATCGTGAACAATTTCACATCCCTTTGCAGGACAATGGAGAAGAGTGCCTGTATTTTTGCGGAAACTCCTTGGGGCTACAGCCTAAAAAAACCGGCGAATATGTAAACCAAGAATTAGAAGATTGGGCCAAGCTGGGTGTTGAAGGTCATTTTCATGCTCAAAATCCATGGATGCCTTATCATGAGTTTTTGACGGATAGTTTTTCAAGGATTGCAGGTGCTAAAAAAGAAGAGGTGGTGGCCATGAATACACTAACGGCCAACCTGCATCTTATGATGGTTTCTTTTTACCGTCCAAATAAATCCAGATATAAAATTGTGATTGAAGCAGATGCCTTCCCTTCTGACATTTATGCAGTAAGCTCACAAATTCAGTTTCATGGTTTTGATATAGCATCATCTCTTATCAAGCTCAAGCCAAGAGCCGGTGAAGTAGCTGTCCGGACAGAGGATATTGAAACGCTCATGGAGCAAGAGGGTGATGCCATCGCATTAATTATGCTGGGCGGCGTAAACTACTATACAGGACAGGTTTTTGATATGGCCGCTATTACTGATATGGCCCATAAAAAAGATATTGTCGTTGGTTTCGATCTAGCACATGCTGCCGGTAATATTTTGTTAAACCTGCATGAATGGGGAGTAGATTTTGCTGTGTGGTGCACCTACAAATACCTGAATTCCGGGCCAGGTTCTGTTGCCGGGTGTTTTGTACATGAAAAGCATCATAAAAGCAACATGCCCCGGTTCGCTGGGTGGTGGGGACATAATAAAGAAAGCCGTTTTAAAATGCCCACCGACTATGAGCCCATCCATACTGCCGAGGGTTGGCAGCTGAGCAACCCGCCCATTCTTTCCCTGGCCGCCATCCGTGCTTCTTTATCGATCTTTGATGAGGTGGGCATGGAGCAATTGACAGCCAAGTCAAAACAGCTCTCAGCTTACTTTTCTTATTTATTGGGGACTATAGAAACAGACAGAATTGAGATCATTACCCCTGATCAAAGGGGATGTCAGCTTTCAATACGCGTTAAAGACAGCAATAAAGAATTGTATGATTTCATTACAAAAAGAGGGGTTGTCGCAGATTGGCGTGAGCCAGATGTTATCCGCATAGCACCGGTGCCACTTTATAACTCCTTCATAGACCTCCACCAATTTTACAAAATTTTGGAAGAAGCTGTATCTTCCGTATAAGGGGTTTAACATCTTTATTAATCGTTTATTGACCGGCCTAAAAGGCCTTCAGGCCAATTCACATATCTCTTTTTTCTCCTATCTTAGTAGAATGAATAAACGCTTCACCCTCATAAGCTCTCTCTGCCTTTGGCTCACCATGGCTTCTGCTGTAAACCTCGACTCCCTCTGGGGCGTATGGAACAACAAAACCCAGCCTGACACTAACCGGTTGAAAGCCATGCATAAAATTGCCTGGAATGGTTATTTGTTTTCTCATCCAGACTCTGCTTTTTACTTTGCTCAGCTGGAGTACGATCTGGCTGAGGCTATAGGCAATAAAAAAAAGATGGCACATGCATTAAATACCCAAGGTGTTACTTTTTATATTCAAGGCAATTATGAAAAGGCATTGGAGTATTACGATAAAAGCTTAAAGCTCAAAGAAGAAACAGGCGATAAAAAGGGAATGGCTTTGTCTTACAACAACATTGGGCTTATTTATAAGAATCAAGGCAATTATGAAAAGGCATTGGAGTATTACGATAAAAGCTTAAAGGTCAGAGAAGAAATTAGTGATAAAAGGGGATTAGCTGCTTCCTACGACAACGTTGGGCTTATTTACTGTTACCAAGACAATTATGAAAAAGCCCTGGAGTATTTCGATAAAAGCTTAAAGATCTGCCAAGAAACAGACAATAAACCAGGAATGGCTGATTCTTATATCAATTTGGGGAATATTTATTGTCAAGAAGGAAATTTCCAAAAGGCTCTTAAACAATACTATAATAGCTTAGAAATATTTAAAGAAAGTAGGGATAGTTTTGGCATTGCTACTGCGTTGATAAATTTAGGCGAAGTCATCCTTCAACAGGGCGACTATTCAAATGCTATTAATTTTTATGTACGAAGTTTGAAAATCAGGGAGGAATTAGGTGATAAATCTGATATAGCAGATTCCTATAATAAAATGGGAATTCTATATAGTATCCAGAAAGATAACACGAAAGCTATTGAAAATTTCAAAATCAGCTTAAGATTATATGAAGATGTCAACTTTAAAGAAGGTATAGCAAATGCATTGAATAATCTTGGAAATGTTTATTCAGATATGGGTGACAATAAAAAGGCTATGAATTTTTATTCTCGCAGCCTAATAATACAAGAAGAGATTAAAGACAATAGAGGTTTTGCGAATACTCTTAACAATATTGGAGAAATATATAATGAGTCTGAGAATTATGGACAAGCATTAAATTATTATATGCGCAGTTTAAAGCTCAGAAAAAAAATAGGTGATAAACAAGGAATGGCTAGTTCTTATATCAACCTTGGAAAAGTTTCTTTTGAACAAGAAAACTATTCCAAAGCTCTTTCATTTGGAGAAAAGGCAATAGGCATGGTACAAGAGGTGGGTGCTGTAATAGGGATAAAATCGGCCAGTGATCTGCTGTACAAAGTATATAAAAAAACTGGTCAGACTGCCAAGGCCCTGGAAATGTACGAGCTCTACATACAAATGCGCGACAGCATCTTCAACGAAGAAAACACCAGGGCCCTCGTACAGCAGGAATACAAGCACCAATACGAGAAAGAGCAGGCCGTAGCCGATGCCAAGCACCAGGAAGAAATGAACCTCTCCGCAGAGAGGGAAAAACGCCAGCAGCTCATCTCTTATGGTGCCGGTGGGGGGCTGCTGATGGTATTGGTCTTTGCGTTTTTAATATACAACCGCTTTAAAAAAACACAAAGGCAAAAGAAAGTCATTCAGCAAAAAAACAGGCACATCACCGAAAGCATAACCTATGCCAGGCGCATACAAGAGGCCAGCCTTACTTCTTTAGAATACCTGGATACCATACTCAACGAATATTTCATCCTATATGAGCCCCGCGACATAGTAAGTGGTGATTTCTATTGGGTGCATAAAATTGATGAAGACAAAGTAATGATAGCAGTCTGTGACTGCACAGGCCATGGAGTTCCCGGCGCCTTTATGAGCATGATCAGCACCTCCCTGCTAAACGAGATTGTTATTGAGAATAGCATCACCCAGGTAGACCAGGTGCTGGAGCAAATGCGCAGCCGCATCATAAAAGCGCTGAAACAAGATAAAGATAAGGCACAGGCCTTGGATGGTTTAGATATGACCTTGCTCCTGATGGATAAAAGCAAGAAAACCATCCACTTTGCAGGTGCCGGCCATACGCTATACATAACACGCAATGGGAATATCCTGGAAGAAAAGGGCAGCCCCTATCCCGTAGGTTATTTCTTTGGCAGGCATAAGCCCTATTCAAGCAAGGAGATCGCCCTGGAGAAAGGGGACATGCTATATATGACCTCCGATGGCTTTACCGAACAATTCGGAGGCAAGGAAGATAAAATGTTTGGCTATGCAAAATTCAAAAAGCTGATCAGTGACAGCAAAGACCAGCCCATGGAGACGCAAAAAGAAGCATTTTACCGCAGCTTTAAAAACTGGAGGGGTGCAGGAAAACAGATAGATGATGTCTGTGTGATGGGGGTTAGGGTATAAAGCAGCAATGCAATTAGGCAATAGTACAGATTCGTAACCCGAGATTTTTAATTAGTAAGCTGCTCTATAAAAAGGTACAAATTCAGGTCTCCCCTACCCTGAGCTTCTTTTATCTTTTCTCTCAGGTCTTCTCTTGATACATCTGCCATCCTCTGCTCCCTGATAAGATGAAAAGCTTTTTCAACCAGCAAATGTTCTTTTTTATCATTCTTTGAAACCTGCTGGTGCTCCTCTACCGCAGATACCAGCTCCTCTATCCCTTCTCCCTTTGCAGCTGAAGTTTTTACAATGCTGGGATGCTTGTCAGAACCTGGCTTTGGCATCAGGACATTTCGCAGGTTTTTAACGAAATTATCGGCACCTGCCCTATCCGCTTTGTTAACCACAAAGACATCCCCAATTTCCATAATGCCGGATTTAATCGCCTGGATTTCATCACCTGCTTCCGGCACCAGGACTAAAACAGTCGTATCTGCAAGGCCCGCTATCTCCACCTCAGACTGCCCTACCCCAACAGTTTCAATAATAATCTGGTCAAAACCAAAAGCCTTCATGATATCAGTAACCTCTAAAGTTTTGGCAGAGAGCCCTCCCAATGAACCACGAGTGGCCAAGGAGCGAATAAAAACTTTCTCTTCAGTAAAATGATCCACCATCCTGATCCTGTCTGCCAGCAAGGAGCCATAATTAAACGGAGAAGTAGGATCAATGCAAACAATACCAACCTTTTTTCCCTGGTTTGTTACCTGCTTTATCCATTCATTGATCAGGGTGCTTTTACCTGCTCCCGGCGGGCCGGTAAAGCCAATAACCGGAACATCCTGATTTCCACCGAGCCCTTTCATGATATCCATCCAGCCCTCAGAAGAATTCTCCACCAGGGAAATGCTCCTGGACAGACTCTTAACATCGCCGACCTTTACCCCCTCTATTAACGATTGATGTTTGCTCATAGCTAACGAATCATGTGAAAATTTTCGAATCCCCCCAAACTTCTTCCATTTAAAAAGGTGTGCTCTAAAAAGGACAGCACCCTGTATTTTAATTTTTCATGCCTGTGTAAAACTCTGGAATCATCAATGGAACCAGAATATTGAAGCTTCCCACCCCAATCAAACTTTTTGATCCACTCCTCCATAACTTTTGGATGGGTTCCATTAAATTTTGGGATCTTGTTTAAAGGTCCGTAGTCAAAAGCTTGTCCAAACTGGTTAACCTGCTCTTCAGATCCTTTTTCACCATGATAGGAACTTATGCTGACCTTTCGCTTTGCAACCATCATTTCAGGTGGGCGAACATATCCATAATGGAAAATCTCGGCATTAATACTTTTAGTGTTGAGCTTTCTGGAACCTTCTTTCTTTTTATAATCCTCATATTTATTCTCGTCAAAGGTATCAAAGCTCCTAAAAGATTGAGCATCCCGCCATGAATGTATGTCCTTCCGGTTTCGGATAATCCTGATTTCCTTAGAATACCAGGCATGAGATTTATGAAAATGGTTAAAATCGCCCCAGAAATGCTTATACTCAAAAACAAAGCCCTCAACCTCCTTGTTCTCGAGCTCATCAGTACAGGCATTTTTAATGGATGGATGGTCCTTTTCATGTATTGCCTCATCAGACTGGATATAAAACAGCCAATCCCCAATACATTCCTTCATGGCAATATCCGTTTGCTGGGCATAAATTGTGTTGGATGGAAAGGCCTCCACATCCCACTCTGTTCTGACAATTCTAATCTTATCGGAGCCAATCTCATTAATCTCTTCAAAGGTTCTATCGTCATGGTCACAATCCCCTAATGCAATGATGAATTCATCCACCAGCGGCAATACAGATGTGATGGACTCTCTTACAGGCAGGTAAAGTTTGGTGGCATTCCTGACAAATGTAAATCCACTAATCTTCATCTCTCGCTATTTTATTTGCATGACGGAGCTCCCACATATAGAAATATCTTAACATTATGGAGTAGGAAGATAAAGAGGCCAGAACAAAACCTACAAAACCATCAAGAAAACCAAGTTTTAAGATGTAGAACTGAAAAAATTTAAAAGCCGGTTTTATAATGAGATGAAACCCACTGATGCCA
>JYMV01050536.1_pt1 | contig 18712 bp, 18 predicted proteins | sample 338911 | NCBI WGS metagenome assembly JYMV01 (sample SAMN03354496, study PRJNA234377) | hydrothermal vent metagenome | biome: Deep sea; feature: Hydrothermal plumes at the Eastern Lau Spreading Center, Western Pacific Ocean; material: Seawater | place: Tonga | collected 2009 | depth 2000 m m
TTCTGCGTATGTATTGATGGTAAACAGATTTGATTAAAGGTATCAAATATAAGAAAGTGATGTACCCTATTTTATTCGGAAAGCTTAAAGTTATAAATGATCTTTCCAATTTGTTTAGCAGGTGCATTTTCATCGCTATTAAAACGAGTTGCCAGCGCCGCTCTTTTAGCAGGTTCTAACAAGCACCTAGAGTTGTTTGTGGTTCCGCGTACACCGGGTGTAGCACTAATTACACGACCGCTTCGATCTACTTCTATACTTACTACAACCTTCCCGGCTTCATTACAATCCTGTACAAATTTTTCTTTGTTCAATGCTTTGCGTCCTCCTAAAAGATAATTTCCGTCACCATCCAAGCCTTTCCCTGTACCGTAGTAACTACTGGCATTTGGATCACCATTGGGATTCCCTTTGTCTCCGGCTGTATCGTCATTACCCTCTCCCCCTTTTGCGGTCCCATCGCTTTTTGGGCCGTTGATAATACTAGACAGGGCATCGCTTGTAGACTTATCCGGTTTAGGGTCCGGTTTTTTAGGTGTTTCCTTTTTGGGTTCTACTTTTTTATTTGTTTCCGTTTGTTCTTTGGCCGTATTTTCTTTCTTGATCACCGGCGCCTCCTCATTATCTTGTGTAACCACATCTTCTTTTATTTCAGATTTGGGTTGTTCTACCGGAATGGGAGTGGTTTGTTTGGGTGCCGATTGGATCTTTTCGAGCGGTTGTATATTCCCGCTTCCGGTCTCGGTGGTTCCGAAATTCACGGCTATGCCATTTTCGGGTGGCGGATCGAGGTAGGTCAAGCCCACGTAGAATAGCAACAATAAAATAAGGATATGCAAGATCACGGTGATCGTCATACTCTTTTTTTTATGTTTTGTATCTAAAAATTTCATACCCCGCTTGTTATCGCAAATGATTGTTGTGAGATCTTATATTTTTTATTCTTATCCTAAGCTGCGTTAAGGGTTGAGCGGTACTACCGTGTAGTAGCGAAAACCTGACCACGCCATTTGGCGTGGGAACGCCCAAAAAAATAACACCCTAATTAGGACGAACAGCCAACACTACTTTAAAGTTGTTCTTGTTTGCTACGTCCATTACAAATACTGCATCTTCGATGGGCACACCTTCTTCAGCGCGAAGAATTATGGTTGGCTCTGTTTGCCCTGCCAAGATGCTATTCAATTCTTTTTCTAATGAATATTCACTAACGCGTTCTTTGTTTACGTAGTATGCACCGTCTTTGGTGATGCTAACCGACGCCTTTTGCACGTTCGTACTCTTACCTTTAGCTTTAGGCAAGATAAGATCGAGTGCGTCCGGTGTGATCGCCGGTGACGTGAGCAAGAAGAACACCAACAATAAAAATACAATATCGGTCATGGAACTCATGCTAAACTCGGCGCTCACTTTATTTCTTCCGCGTAAATTCATTAGGCTGGTTCGTTTAATATATCTAAGAAATCGACTGCTGTCGCTTCCATTTGATGCACTACTTTATCGGTTCGTACCACAATATGGTTGTAACCCATATATGCGATAATACCAACAATAAGTCCGGCCACAGTGGTTGTCATGGCTGTATAGATCCCTTCTGCCAAGGCTCCCATTTCTGCTTGTCCGCTACTAGTTGCCAATTGATGAAAGGCAAGTACCATACCAATAACGGTACCTAGGAACCCGATCATAGGTGCTGCTCCTGCAATGGTTGCCAAGACACTTACATTTTTCTCTAGTTTATATACTTCTAGACGACCGGCATTTTCGATGGCGGTGTTGATGTCTTCTAATGGACTACCTATGCGTGAGATCCCTTTTTCGGTGAGACGAGATACCGGGCTGTTCTGTTGTGCGCAAAGTACCTTAGCTGCTTGAACGTTACCGGAGGCCACATTATCACGAATTTGATTCATAAAGTTATTATCCATTTTTGAAGCTGCTTTTACCGCGAACAATCGTTCGAAATAAATATATACGGCTACAAAGAGCAAGATGAATAGTACACCGATGATAATTTGTGCGGCCAACCCGCCATTGAGCAATAGCTCTATGATAGAAAGTGTTTTTTCTTCAACTACGGGCTCAAGATCTGTTATTTCTTGTGCACCATCTTGTAAAAAGAGTGAAAGCATAGATTAGTTTAAGGTTTTATATGTAACGATGAAAAGTTTCAATAAGTATTTTACAGGAACAAAATTATACCCAGAAGCCCTATTCCTCCCAGTACGATAGTGTATGGAAAAGCCATTTTCACCATTTTAACATAGTTAAGGTTAATTAATGGTGCCAAAGACGATGTTAACAGGAATAGAAAGGCTGCCTGTCCATTGGGTGTTGCTACACTAGGAAGGTTTGTCCCCGTGTTTATGGCAATAGCCAAATGGTCGTACTGCTCTCTTGTAATTGTACCGTTTAAAAAGGCTTGCTGTATCTCGCCAATATACACCGTGGCTACAAAAACGTTATCGCTTATCATAGAGAGGATTCCATTGGCAGCATAGAAAATTGCAGGCTGTTGTGAGGGAGGATGATTCAATGCCCATTCTATAATGGGTTTAAACAGATGTTGGTCATGTATCATTGCTACAATTACAAAAAACACTACCAAAAGACCTGTAAACGGTAATGCTTCCTCGAAGGATTTCCCCAAACTATGCTCATCTGTAATACCCATAAAGGCAGTTTGAAGTATAATGAGTGCCAAACCAATAAACCCAACCGGAGCTAAGTGCAATGCTAACCCTATAATAAGTAATATTGCAGCAACGGCCTGTACAATAAGGCCATATTTTTCAGCTTGGCTTCGTTTGGAGTCAACTTCTTCTGTATACCCTTCTATTATTTCCCTAACAACAATTGGCATTTTGACTCCAAAGCCAAACCATTTTGTTTTTTCCAATATTGCAGTTGTAATAAGTCCTGCAAACAGTACCGGGATGGTTATGGGTGCCATACGCAGAAAGAATTCAATAAAATCCCAACCCATTTTCGCACCAATGAGTAGATTTTGTGGTTCACCTACGAGAGTACAAACCCCGCCAAGTGCCGTTCCTACAACTCCGTGCATCACCAAACTACGCAGGAAGCTCCTAAATTGCTCTAATGTTTCTCCACTAAGCTCTTTTCGGTCTACAATACCATCTTCGTTATAATCTGTTGCCTTTGCAGAATGTATTTTATGGTACACGCCATAGAATCCAACTCCAATACTAATAATTACGGCTGTTACCGTAAGGGCGTCCAAAAATGCGGAGAGTACAGCGGATAATAGTACAAACAACAATGAGAGCACCATCTTCGATCTAATCTTGGTAAAAACCTTACTAAATATATACATGAGCAAGGGTTTCATAAAATAGATCCCCGCCACCATAAACATAAGTAAGAGTATCACCTCTAAATTTGCCGCAACTTCAAGATAGGCTGCTTCTGGGGTAGTAAGCCCAAGTGCCATGGCTTCAATTGCTAACAGACCGCCACTTTGCAACGGGTAACATTTTAATGCCAATGCCAATGTAAAGATAAATTCACCAATAAAAAGCCAAGCTGTTATTACTGGCCCCAATAAATAGAAACTAACAATGTTGAAGATAAAAAAAGCTATCATGGTATATTTAAACCATCGTGGACTTGTGCCTAAGAAATTTTTGAACATGGATTTAGCTTTTTAGATATATATTAGGTGAATGTTATATTAATTGATTCAAGGCAATTTCAAAGGCCGTACGGCTTATGTTAGTTTTGGTACTGTTATTATCGAATGTATTTTGAATAGCATTTTTAATGGTCATTGAGGTATCGTTAAAGATAGCTTCGTCTGTCATCTGCACCTTGCGTTCCATAAAATAGGCGAACACTCGTGCCATCCCACAATTTGAAATAAAATCGGGAATCAAGCTAACGCGCTCGTCTGTAAATTCCATGATTGGACCAAAAAAGATCTCTTTATCGGCAAACGGTACATTTGCTCCACAACTTATAACTTCTAAGCCGGTCTCTATCATGGAAGCGATCTGTTCTTGGGTGATCAATCGGGAAGCTGCACAGGGCGCGAACACTTCACACTCTAGGGTCCAGATCTTTTCGTTGATCTCTTCAAAAGAGATCATATTATCGGCGACAAGTGTATTGCCGTCCTTATTTAAGAATAGCTCAGTTATTTCTTCAAAAGAAAATCCGTCTTTATTGATTACACCTCCAACACGGTCGATGACCCCTACTACTTTGGCTCCCATTTGGGCCAAATAGTAAGCAGCGGCGGCGCCTACATTTCCAAATCCTTGTACGACAGCTCGCTTTCCTTTTACATTACCGCCGTAGATGTCGTAATAGTGACGTACTGCCTCGGCTACTCCATATCCAGTGATCATATCGGCCACAGTATATTTTCGAGAAACATCGGGAGAATAGGTGTCATTCTCAAGTACTTTTATCACCCCTTGTCGTAACTGCCCGATACGATTAATCTTATCGGCTTCCGATGGGGTAAAATGGCCATTGAAAACTCCTTCTTGAGGATGCCAAACACCACTTTCTTCGGTAATTGGGATCACTTCATGAATTTCATCTACATTTAGATCTCCACCGGTACCATAATATGCTTTTAACAAAGGTGAAACTGCTTTATACCATCGTTCCAACACTCCTTTTTTCCGAGGATCGTGTGGATCGAAATTAATGCCGGATTTTGCACCTCCTATCGCCGGACCAGATACGGTAAATTTAACCTCCATGGTCTTTGCCAATGAGAGCACTTCGTTTTCATTGAGACCAACTCGCATCCGTGTTCCGCCACCGGCAGCACCACCACGCAATGAGTTGATCACCGTCCAGCCTTCAGCCTCGGTCTCAGGGTCATTCCAGTGAAAAACAATTTCGGGTTCTTTATTCTCGTACTTGGTTAGAAGTTCTTTCATCAATTAAAGTTATTCCACAAATATAAAAAAACACCTTTCGCTTTATACGGATTTTAGGTAAATTTTAGGGAATGAATACTTCACCGCTCGAATGATCATTTTTCGCTCCGGTTACACTTGCCAAACAATTGACCTCTCCTCTTATTTTTAAGACACCCAATAGCCCAAAAATCAATGCTTCTTTATACTCTATGAGCGTTTTCGATGGACAAACGATCTCGACAGCTGCATGCTGCTTCAATCGTTCTAGCAAATATGAATTATAAGCGCCTCCTCCTGTACCCATGACCGTAGTACCGCTTTCAAATTGTGCGGCAAGTTGCATGGCGATATGTTCTGTAAACGTGGCTAGAATGGTTTCCGAAGAACAACCACTCTCTTCTAACAAAGGAAACACCGAAGTCTTCACCCATTCGAGTCCGAGTGATTTTGGCGCCGGCTGAAAATAAAATTCCAACTGTCCCAACGCTAGTAACAAAGCAGGATCAACCACCGCGGACGCAGCAATATTGCCATTATCATCATAGTCTTGTCCCAACTGCTGTGCATAGCGATTCAACACTATATTCACCGGACAAATGTCGTAGGCAATGCGTTTGCCCTTGTGCTCGTACGAACAATTTGCAAATCCGCCCAAATTGAGACAGTACTCGTAATTACCAAAAAGCAATCGGTCGCCAATAGGCACTAAAGGAGCACCCTGTCCTCCTAATGCAACATCCTGAACACGAAAGTCGCAGACAACCGTTTTTTGTACCCTTGTTGCGAGTTGCGGTAAATTTCCAATTTGCAAGGTGATGCCTTTATCGGGCTGATGTAAGATCGTATGACCGTGACTACAAATGGCGTCCAAGGAGTGAAGTTTTCGCTCACCGATAAAATTTTTGATCACTTCGGAAAGGTAGTCGGTATAGTCACAATTTAAGGTGATAAGTTCAGCTTCAGAAAATGAAACCGCCTCTTGCAAGCGTTTTTTCCAATTGGTTGCATATGGCACGGTAGTAGTAGCCCCAATCGAAAATTGCCAGCTGGTCTTCTTGGCTGCATTTTCGGTATGTTCAAAAATACATTCGGCAAGATCGATCCCGTCAAGGGAAGTCCCACTCATCACTCCGAGCACATGATACTTTTGGGTTTTCAATGCTATTGATTTTTATCGGGCAGCTTCTATGCTGTATCCCTGTATGTGTACACATTGGCAAAATACAAAAACAAAGCAACAGACAATAGGTTGTAGGTGTAATATAGTGTCTTGCTATTTTATGATTTGTGATTTGAGATTTCCTTTTTTAGCAGTACCTTTGCCCCTCTTTAATACAAACACATTATGGACTTTAGTCTTTCCGAAGAACACAAACTAATACGCGACGCAGCCCGCGATTTTGCTAGAACCGAATTACTTCCCGGCGTTATTGAACGCGATACCAAACAAGAATTCCCAACCGAACAGGTAAAAAAAATGGGAGAGCTTGGCTTTCTTGGTATGATGGTCGACCCAAAATACGGCGGTGGTGGTATGGATACCGTTTCGTACGTGCTAGCCATGGAAGAATTAAGCAAGATCGATGCTTCGGCTTCGGTGATCGTGTCGGTGAATAATTCATTGGTATGCTACGGAATCCAAGCATATGGGACTGAAGAACAAAAACAAAAATACCTTACCAAATTAGCAACCGGTGAATCTATCGGCGCTTTTTGTTTAAGTGAACCGGAAGCCGGAAGCGATGCAACATCACAACGCACCACCGCTATCGACAAAGGAGATCACTACATATTGAACGGCACCAAGAACTGGATCACCAATGGAGGTACAGCCGATTACTACTTAGTGATCGCACAAACCGATAAAGAAAAAAAACACAAAGGGATCAACGCTTTTATCGTCGAAAAAGGATGGGACGGATTTGAAGTTGGACCTAAAGAAGACAAACTGGGGATTCGCGGAAGTGACACCCATTCTTTGATCTTCAACGATGTAAAAGTGCCTAAGGAAAATAGGATAGGAGAAGATGGTTTCGGATTTAAATTCGCCATGAAGACCTTGTCGGGTGGGCGTATCGGAATCGCCGCTCAAGCTTTGGGAATTGCAGCAGGAGCCTACGACCTGGCTCGCGAGTACTCTAAAGTTCGCAAGGCCTTCGGAACGGAGATCTGTAATCACCAAGCCATCGCTTTTAAATTGGCCGACATGCACACTTCGATCACGGCAGCACGCCATCTGGTCATGAAAGCTGCTTGGGACAAAGACCAAGGAAACAGTTACGATATGAGTGGTGCTATGGCAAAACTATACGCATCGCAAGTGGCCATGGATGTTACCGTTGAGGCCGTACAAGTACACGGTGGTAATGGGTACGTGAAAGAATACCACGTAGAACGCCTTATGCGTGACGCCAAGATCACCCAGATCTACGAAGGGACCAGTGAGATCCAGAAGATCGTGATCTCTCGGGGACTCCTAAGAGACTAAGTCGCAAATTTACAACCCAAACATAATGAACCCGACCCAGTGTCGGGTTTTTTTATGGCGAGTCTTCGAAGCCTACAACTTCAAGACCAGGCTATAAATTATTTCAAGAACAGCGAGGTATTTTCTTCCGAAGCAAACAAAAAAAAAGAAATTAGGAGATCAACATATAGCGTATAGTAGCGTAGTGAGCTACAAAAAGAAATTCCAAACCAAACCGAATCGGATCACCGGATCGCGATACGGATATCCGGGAGCAGCAAAGTATTCATTCTTGTTAACGAACAAGGCGTTGATGTGCTCGTACTTCACAAAAATTCGGGTTTGTCGTACCTTGGCGTTAAAGAACAGATCGACCAAAGGAAATCCGCCCAGTCTCACATCATTCTGAACAAAGAACTCTCCCAATACAGGGTCGTAGGCATTCATGTTGTACGAGCTAAAATACTTAAAATTGATCCCGGTCTGCAGGAACAATGCTTTTTTAAACCACTCGTCGGTATAATACAGCGACTGCCGTGTTACGATCTGCGGAACTTTAAAGACCTCTTCTCCACTCACTGCTTGTTGAAACAGCACCGTATTCGCCAACGAAAATTTGCCGTATGTAAAGGTTCTTTCTGCTTTCACCTTTAAATAATCTACGCGACCGTCGAACTGAATAGGTGTAGGGGTAGAATCATTAGGGCGCAATCCAAAATAGGTATAATCATCAATTCCGGTGTAACTTACTGCAGCGTTTAGAAGCTTTTTTGACTGCAACTCAAATTTAAGTTCTTGGGTCTTTACGTTATCGAGATTGTTCTGCCAGTTATAATTCACATAATCGCTTTGATACAGCAAAAAGTTAAAGTTGGGAGCCACCGAATGTAGTGTAACACTGGCTTCGGCCTTATTAGTTTCATTTAGGGCAAAGGCAATAGCACCTTGCAGATAATTCCCGTCAAGGTCCCCCGAAATATTGATAGCTCCTTTTCCCGATATTGCAAATCCGCGATATTCTTTCCTATAGGTTGCTCCCGCTTGAACAAGGCTTCCTTTGATTCGGTTGCTAATGCGTCCTTCATCTAAAATAAGGACCGAGTCGTACCCATAATTGTAATCGTTGTATCCAATAAAACCGGAAATACTTCCGAAGATATTAGAATCGAACTTTGCATACGCCTTGGCATTAAAGTCTTCCAAGGTCACTTTATCCCTAAGATCTGCCACTTGATACGATTCTCCAAATTCACTAAACGGACTCCCTTGGGTATAACGATAAAATTTATCTTCAAAACTTATGGTAGTTCCTAGCGAAACTATCGAGTAGCGTAAACTATCTTTTTTACTTATTAGCTCGTACTGCTGATCACCATAAAACCGCAGCCCCTCCAATCGGTTCTCCGCATCCTCAAAATTTACTTCCAAGCGCCCCCTGTCTTCAAAATCGGGGTCATCGTTTACAAATAGCGGAATAGACGCGTCTTGCAATCCGCCATTCTCTTCGTTAGTAATGTCTTGAGCTGCAATATGAGCGCGTAGCGAATAACGATTGTTCTTGCTGCTGTAGTTCGTTGTAAATCGAAGATTCCCTGTACTAGTTAGGTTATTTTGATATAGCCCCAAAGAGCGAACCCCTTTGTAGGCAAGCGAAAAATTGAACTGTTTCGAAGTGTTTATGGTAAAGAATGCGTCTAACTGCTGTCCTTGCTCAAAGGCCGTTTTAAAGTAAAGTTCGGTCAATGGCGTTGGCACATTAAAGTACTGCATGTCATCGATCTCGGCATAATTAAAATGATGGCCTTGTGCGGCGAAAAGTGGTTTCAAGTTAAGTGTTGAAAAATCGTAGGCCAGCGAATTGTAGGTATGCCCCACATTTGAAAATGGCAACAATTCAAAATTATCCCGTCGTAAGTAATTGAACTTGTATTCTTTTTCGATCGTTAGCGAAGTATCGACGAAGGTGGTATCACGTTGCGCCGAGATGATCTTATACAGTTCTATGGGTGGTTTTTCTCTTTCTTCGGAAGGATCGGCCTGCGCACTTAATAGGCTTGGAAGGCATATACAAAACAATAACAATCCAATTTTTTTCATCGATCGATAACTTATGGCGCAAAGGTATATTTTTAAACGGAATTCCGTATTTTTAATTTTATATGCTGCAACTAAAAATTCATTCCTCCTTATTAGAATGCGGAACCGATGAAGCCGGACGCGGATGTTTGGCAGGACCCGTTACCGCAGCTGCTGTGATCCTCCCCGACGATTTTAACCATCCGTTTTTAACCGATTCCAAACAACTTTCAGAAAAGAAAAGACTACTGCTCAAAGAAGTGATCGAAACCGAAGCGAAGGCTTACGCAGTTGCTCATGTAATGATGGACGAGATCGATACAATAAATATCCTAAACGCTTCGATACTAGCCATGCATCGTGCCATAGAAAAGCTTGCTACTCCACCGGAGTTTATTGCTATTGACGGCAACCGTTTTAAATCCTTCGGAAATACACCTTACGAATGTGTGATCAAGGGAGACAGCAAATACTTGCACATTGCGGCTGCATCTATTTTAGCAAAGACCGCACGTGATGCCTTTATGAAACGGATACATGACGATTTTCCCATGTACAATTGGCAAAAGAACAAAGGGTATCCAACTGTGGAACATCGTGCTGCTATTCATAAATACGGTGTGTCACCTTTTCATCGAAAAAGTTTTAAGTTACTTCCCGAACAGTTGAAGCTAAAGCTATAAAATCAACTTATAGTGAACTTGTTACATATGTTACAGCCTTTGTTACATATGTATAACCCTTGTCGCGCAAGTATCAATACATTTGATTCGCTACCGGTAGCCGTTATAGTTACTGCCTTTACATATACTCCTGCAATTAGATCGAAAAGTAATAATTTAAAATACTACAGTTATGATACAACTAGCACAAGGAAAGACCTCACCAAGCGATTGGAAGAACTACAAAGGATTAGGCATTTATGTCGATGTTGATACATCGGCAGGAAATTTTACCGAAACACCACATTATTTGGTTTCGCTTGAGGGTGAAAGCCATCATTGGTGTGCCAATGGGACGACGAGCATTTACAAATCAACAAAAAAATCGTTTAGGGTTTATTTACGTTGGACCGATGATGCAGGGCATTACCAAAACCACAATCCCTTGCGCGCGGCATTCGCAAAACAACTAAAGTGGCACCTTAAATGGACAGGGATAGGAATGTGTCCTAAAAAATAGCGCCACCAATGTTCAACTTTTAAACAAGACACGCATGAAAAAATGTAATCAAATAACCTCTTTTATGTATTGTATTACGATACTCCTATTAACGATTAGCTGCAACTTTGGCACTAAGGAGAATGGTAATGGCGTAAAGGACAACAGTGAATCTACTGCAAAGACTACTGAAAATTCGAATGTATATATGAATGCCGACTCATGGCGTAGTTGGACACCGCCACAGCGACTATCAAGCTATTCGCTTAGGCGTTTTGTTGCGGATCCTTTCAAGCTGAACGGTCTAAATTCTGCAAGCGTACGATATGAGAATAATCAGCAATGGCTTACGGTAAATATTATTGATGGTAGCAGTGACAAAGGTAAAAGAGAAATTAAGGACCACTTAGCAATTGAAAACAATCTGGTTGACTTTTCGAGTGAATTTGGATACGAAAAGACCGTAAAACACGAAGAAGTAACTGCCAAAGAGGAATACTTAGCACCACCGGCTGGACAATACTTAATAAAGTTTATGCTTGACGATACCTACGGTGTTTCTGTAAAATCGAATGCTGAAACGGCAGAAGAAGTTTGGAAACTTATCGATCAACTCGATTTGCACGGAATAAAGGACTAGTTTTTAGTGAAACTCCATTGTTGAAAACACGTCAATAAACTATAGTCAATTGACCAACTTCGCAACCAAAAGCTTGTTATTTTTGTGTATATGAAGTTTCTGAAACCCTTCGCAATTGGCTTGGTCATTCTTGTTGTGTACAGCTGTACAAATAATACAAAAACACAACGAGCACTTATCGATTTTGTTCCTGAAGACACCCAGCTAGTATTTAAAATTGCCAGTTGGGACGGACTTCAAACTGATATTGCGAACAATAGTTTAATAGCTCAGTTTAGTGATACTAAAGTTTCGTCGTTTTTTTCTGAAAAAGCCACATTATTACATTATCTCGAGCCTACTTCACCTGCGCTACTCGCCATCAACAAATTATCTGATTCTACGGCTGCGTATACAGTCATTACCCGACTTACTGATGGATTGTTCGAAACCGATTCGATCGCAAATAAATCGATAGAAACACTCACCTACGACGATATTTCGATACAACGTGTTACGATCGATGATCAAATTGCATTTACCGCCGTACAGGATAGTATCTTTATCGGTTCCTCATCGCAGCGTATACTTCAAGATATTTTGAAGGGCAATACAGAGAAGACCGAAACTTTTGAAAAAGTGTATTCGGTAAAAAGTGAAGCCGATTTTTCGATTTTGTATAGAGCGGATGCCATAGCGGTAACCGATTCTACGAAATACAACCTCGGTTCTTGGGCTACTTTAGATCTTACCGTACTACCAAATGGTATTACCGGTACCGGCGTATTGTTGGCCCAGGATACCGTACCGCAACTACTATCAGTTTTTAAAGGACAAGTCCCTCAACAAAACACCATTGCGAATGTAATCCCAACCGATGCATTAGATGCGGTAGTCTTTACATATAATGATGCTTCAGCACTTAAAACTGCCTTACGCAATTTCGAAGGCACCCAGACAGACCCTTCCCCGACCGGGATCTTTGAAACCTTGAGCGAAATCGGCAGTATTGAACTAAAGAACGGGATTGTTGTCGCAGCAAATAGCACCGACGCTATGTTAACCCATGAAGCATTAGCACCATTTTTAACCGAAGTAAGTAGTTTTAGAGAAGTCACTATTTATAGTTTTAGCGAAGAGCATCTTTTTTCTGAAACCATGTCGCCCTTAATTCCGCAAACCAATACCGCTTTTGCGATTCAATTAGACTCCTATTTTGTTTTTACCCCAACTGAAGATCTTGCTAACCAAATGATCATTGCGTATAAGAACAATGATATATTGGCGGCAACACCTTATTATAAAGAGGCAGCGTCAAGATTGAGCACATCGGCTTCATTGGTTGTTTACAAGATGAATGGAAGCATAGGTACGGCACTCAGCCGGTTTTTTACTAAGGCGGCTGCTTCAGAAATTAGGTCGGTTTCCATAAAGAAGTACCCACTTGCCGTAGTACAGCTGGTACACGATAGAGATTTTGCTCATATAAACTTGGTTTGTAAAGAAATTTCCAATGGTGTAAGGCTATCCGGATCGGTTTCCGAAGAATTTACCATACAATTAGAGCAAGAAATATTAGGACCTCCAACCTTTTTCAGTAATCATAGAACAAAAGGGCAAGATGTTGTGGTACAAGATGTGACCAATACGCTACACCTAATCTCTGCCGGTGGTAAGGTGCTTTGGGATAAAAAATTGGACGGTCCAATTCTTGGTGGGATTGAAGAAGTGGATCTTTTAAGAAATGGCAAAAAACAGCTTGCTTTTACGACGCACTCTACCTTCTATGTACTAGACAGAAATGGATCGGAAGTAGCTCCATTTCCTATAAAATTCAAAGACAAAGTTACACAACCGCTTTCTGTCTTCGACTATGACAATAATAGGAGGTATCGATTTGTGATCACCCAAGGTGACGAGGTACTTATGTACGATCGTAATGCAAAGATCGTATCCGGTTTTACTTTCAAGAACGCGTCATCTGCAATCGTTCAGCCACCGAAACACATTCGTATGGGTAATAAGGATTATATCGTGATCCCGGAAGAAAACGGAAAACTCAATATTTTAAGTCGGGTTGGAAAATCTAGAGTCACCGTTTCAAAAAAGTATGATTTTTCAGAAATACCAATTACCTACGAAGGCAACGAATTTGTTGTTATCACTAAAGAAATGAGCAAGGAGCGTATTTCACAAAGTGGAAAAACCGCGTCACAGCCATTGAACGTTTCGAACAGTTATTGGTTTACGAGCATGGGCAGAACTAAAGTCACTCTCGATGATAATTTACTGCGTATTAATGGAAAGCTGGTCGAATTGCCTTTTGGTGTATATACACGACCTACTGTGTTATCCACACGTCAAACCACCTATATAGCGCTTACTGAAACACAAGAGAACAAAGTATATGTTTTTACCAAAGACGGAACGTTGGTAACCGGCTTCCCCATCTACGGTGGCAGTATCCCGCAACTCGCCTATGATGCACGCACGAAAAAGATCTTACTCACCACACAAGGGGACAATCGAGAAATTATTGTATATAAGTTGCACTAAGTGCGTGTGCTTAGGGGTTTTAAAAATTATTTTGTATTTTAGGTTTTCATTGATCGGTTAGTATAACTGGTCGTAATTAATCGCTTACTGAACTTAAACGCATTCAGACGTACTCCTCCTAATTTGAAACCAATAAATAAACAGCTGATCTTTGAAGGCAAGATAAGTCAACATACTAATGTCTAATTAAATTTAATCTGATGAAAAATCTAATTGTAACTTTCATTTTACTTCTTTCCACATCTTTAATCATGATCGCTCAAAATTCCTGTAGTGTGTACTATCCGTTTACCGAAGGTGCCACCGCAGAAATAACATCTTATGACAGGAAGGACCGAGTGGCAGCGGTAGTAACCTATACGGTAGAAGAAGTTCGAGATACGGGCGATGCACTAGTAGCTACTATGAGCAGCCAAATTAAAGATGAAGATAACGAAGAATTAGCCGAAACCACATACGACATCACCTGTGTAGATGACAAGATCGCGATCGATTTCAAATCGATGATTAGTCCGCAAATGATGGAACAGTTTGGCGATATGGACTATGAGGTAACTGGCTCTAATCTGGAGATCCCAAATTCACTTTCCGTTGGACAATCGCTTCCCGATGCCGATTTACAAATGAAAATCAATATGGCGGGGATCAATATGAATATGAATGTTGCTATTACCGATAGAGAAGTGACCGGCCAAGAAACTGTTACTACTCCTGCCGGGACTTTCGACTGCTACGTTATAAGGTATACGGTCGAAACCAAGATGGGCATGGGACAACGCGGTACCGCGGTACAATGGATTTCCGAAGGGGTAGGAATGGTAAAGCAAGTGGATTATAACAAACGCGGTAAAGTAACCAGTAAAAGTTTATTGACCGCCTTCAGCGAGTGATTTTTCAATAAGTTCTGCCTCAAATAATTGCGCAAAATGTTTGCGTAGTTTGGCTTTTACCTCGTCCAAGGGAATGACTGCTTGGGCGAGTTCCACATTAAGCGATGTAACGGCTTTCCCTTTAATTCCGCATGGAATCATATGATCGAAATACCCTAGATCTGCATTCACATTTAGTGCAAAACCGTGCATGGTAACCCATCGACTTGCACGTACGCCCATTGCACAAATTTTTCTTGCAAAGGGGGTCCCTACATCTAACCAAACCCCTGTTTCACCTTTAGACCGCTCTGCTTTTAGCCCGTATTCTGCAAGCGTCCTAATGATCATTTCTTCTAGCAATCGCAAGTATTTGTGTATATCGGTAAAGAAATTCTCAAGATCCAATATGGGATAGCCTACGATCTGTCCCGGTCCGTGATATGTTATATCGCCTCCCCGATTAATCTTGTAAAAACTAGCGTTGATCTCTTTTAATTTTTCTTCGGAAACCAGTAAGTTAGAAAGGTCGCCACTTTTACCCAAGGTATAGACATGTGGATGTTCTACAAACAGAAAGTGGTTGGTCGTGGCCAACCCAGCATCTTCTCTTCGGTTCTTGATCTTAGTGTCGACAATGGCTTTAAACAATTGTTCTTGGTAGTCCCATGTAAGTTTATAGTCTTTTAACCCTAGATCTTCTATTTCAATTCGCTTATTCACACACTATTCTTCTAATTCGACAACGAGGTCGAGGACATCCGGGTTCTTAAAATACGCTAGGAAAGTTCGTTCTACTTCTATGGTCTTTCCATCAAGTGAGAAGGTAGCATCTTCGATAGATGATAATTTAATGCGCTTCGGAAAGGTATACTTTAAATTGTACTTCATTCCCGACATAAAAGCTTCTGCTTCCTTCAAGCTATCTATTTGTTTACGGTGTTTTTCTTCATCCTTGATATACGAATCACGAGTAAAAGTCCCGTCGGTATATGAATATCGCACACCAATTAGATCTGATTCTGAACTGTTGTTAGATTCGGAAGTCACATCTTGCGTACTAGGCATTAATCCTTCTCCTTGTTCAAAGGCTTTCATTAGGTCGTTTGCTTCGGAAACATTCTTGAAGTCGGTGAACACACTCATTTTCATAAGGCCGGTTTCGGGATCTGCCAAAACTCTTACATTATAATTTTCCATTGCCATGAGACGTTCTTGCTCTGCCTTTGGAAGTTTTGCGATGCTATCCTTCTTTTCGATTAAAATATCTCTAAAGGCAACTGTAGTGTCGGTTTTTACCATAGTTGAATCCTTCGCGAATTCATTACTAAATGCCATCATCTCACTCACATCCATTCCTATGGTCATTCGACCGGTTCCATCCTCGTTTAACACCATGGTCTCGCTAAACTGGCAACTTATCATGGTAACAGCTGCAACAAATAGTACAAGTAAACGTGTATACATATCTTAGTTATTAGGGTTATTTAAAATAATGAGAGCTGCAATAACTCCGGGAATCCACCCACAAACGGTCAAAATTAAAACAATTAAAATAGAACCACAGCCTTTATCGATAACTGCTAAGGGTGGAAACAAAATAGAAAGCAATACTCTCCAAAAACTCATAATACAAATTTACAATTATTATTCAAGGTATTGGTAGGACTAAAATTCCTTTTGTTACACCTATTGATTAAGACCTACATTGTCCTTATCTTTGCAGCTTATTTTCAAGACATTCTATGCAACTTTCAGAACTCGAACTCATACGTAGAGAAAAACGTACACAATTACAGAATTTAGGAATCAATCCGTATCCAGCAGACCTTTATCCCGTAACTACTACCAGCGAAGAAATCAAACAAGATTTTTCCGAAGGAAAAAAGGTGGTAATTGCAGGGCGTTTAATGTCGCGTCGAATTCAAGGAAAAGCTTCTTTTGCAGAGTTACAAGATGCGAAAGGACGAATTCAAGTATACTTTAATCGTGATGAGATCTGTACCGGTGAAGATAAAAGCAAATACAACGATATCTACAAAAAGTTGCTCGACATTGGCGATTTTATTGGTATAGAAGGAGAATTGTTTACAACCCAAGTGGGCGAGAAAACAGTACTGGTTAAAGATTTTACTTTACTATCGAAAGCCTTGAAACCACTTCCACAACCTAGAGTTGATTCAGAAGGAAAGGTACACGATGCCTTTACAGATCCGGAACAACGCTACCGACAACGATATGCCGACTTGGTAGTAAATCCTCATGTGAAAGAAGTATTCATAAAGCGTACAAAGTTGTTTAACGCCATGCGTACATTCTTTAATGAGCGAGGTTATTTTGAAGTAGAAACACCCATCTTACAACCAATTCCGGGAGGTGCAGCTGCAAGACCTTTTGTTACACATCACAATTCATTAGACATCCCATTGTATATGCGGATCGCAAATGAATTATACTTGAAGCGATTAATCGTTGGAGGATTCGATGGCGTCTATGAGTTTAGCAAGAACTTTCGAAATGAAGGAATGGATCGCACCCATAATCCTGAATTTACAGCGATGGAGATCTATGTGGCCTATAAAGACTACAACTGGATGATGGAATTTTGTGAAAACCTACTCGAATATTGTGCGAAAGAGGTAAACGGAACCACACAAGCAACTTTTGGTGAACATACTGTTGATTTTAAAGCACCGTATCCGCGTGTAACTATGGCCCAAGCCATTCAAAAGTTTACCGGATTCGATATAACCGATAAAACTGAAGAGGAGATTCGTACCGCGGCCGAAAATCTTGGTGTTGCTGTAGATGACACCATGGGAAAAGGAAAATTGATCGATGAAATCTTCGGTGAAAAATGTGAAGGTAATTTTATACAACCAACCTTTATCACCGATTATCCCAAAGAGATGAGTCCGCTGTGTAAAGAACATCGTGACAACCCGGAACTGACAGAACGTTTCGAACTTATGGTCTGCGGAAAAGAGATAGCTAATGCTTACAGCGAACTCAACGATCCTATCGACCAACGCGAACGCTTTGAGGCACAATTAAAACTTGCCGAAAAAGGAGACGATGAAGCCATGTTTATTGATCATGATTTTCTTCGCGCACTCGAATACGGAATGCCACCTACCAGCGGTATGGGTATTGGGATGGATCGACTCATAATGTATCTCACCAATAATCCGTCCATTCAAGAGGTATTGTTCTTCCCGCAAATGAAACCAGAGAAAAAGGCAGTTGCAATGACAGAAGAAGAAAAAGCCGTCTTTAAGATCTTAAAAGCAGATACAGGAGATAAAATGGAACTAGAAGTGCTGAAAAAATCTAGCGGTTTAAGTAATAAAAAATGGGACAAAGCAATTAAGGGGTTAACCAAGAACAAATTGGCTAAAGTCGAAAAAACGGAGGACGGATTGTTCGTTAAAATTGAATAATAAGCAAAAAATCTAAGTAATATTTTAATAAAAGAGGGTTGCTACGTAGCAACCCTCTTTTATATATGTCAACTTCTGATCAAATTTTCCATTTTTCAGACTATAAGTTTAAACATTTATGACTCATGCCTATACATATTGCATAAACATCACGCATTCGATATAAAAATCAAATATTTTAATTAACTTAGCATTAGACAGTTACACACTCCCCTCCCTACATAGCAATTGATTTAAAAGCTCCATGCTATAAAAACGACATCAGATGATATGTAAATGGCCATTTTATCTCATAATTTTATTTGCGTCTTATTCGACTGCTCAGAAAAATTTGGATTCCCTATACACAGTTTGGCAAGATAAGTCAAAAACGGACTCTATTAGAGTTTCGGCGTATGAAAAATATATTAGAGATAAAGTACTCTTTAGAAAACCCGATAGCGCTTTTATCTTGGCTAAAGAGTTAATAGTTTTTGCAAATGCTTATGATTATCCAAAAGCTGAGGCTGACGCGTACAAATTACAAGGAGTAAGTTTTCACTTATTAGCTGATTATGCCACTGCTTTAGAATATTACAATAAAGGATTTGGGATAATCGCCTTGTAATAAATATATAGCTCCTAAG
>JYMV01032415.1_pt1 | contig 18710 bp, 19 predicted proteins | sample 338911 | NCBI WGS metagenome assembly JYMV01 (sample SAMN03354496, study PRJNA234377) | hydrothermal vent metagenome | biome: Deep sea; feature: Hydrothermal plumes at the Eastern Lau Spreading Center, Western Pacific Ocean; material: Seawater | place: Tonga | collected 2009 | depth 2000 m m
GCTGAGCGAGCTTTATTTTAAACGCTCTATTGTGTTTTGACATAAAAAGACCCCCAATAATTGGAATGTCCAACTAATGGGGGTCACTTCACATGTGTGCGGTTTTTTATTGCGTTTAGTCACGTGCCACCTAGCTTTTTATCGATAGACGGCGGCAATAACAATGTTTTATTGAGTAAACGTAACTGAAAACGTTACGGGTACTGTTGTTGTTATGCTCTTAAGCCCTGCAATTTTTTGAAGTGCAGCTACGCCTTCAGCAAGTCCAAAAGACTCTGCTTTAATTAACGTTGGTGACGTGGTTGATACGGTAAGCGTATCGTCGTTTACTTTACTTGCTTTAACAGCAAATGACGTAGGAACGGCTTTTCCGTGCAACATCAAAATACCGTCTACCTTCCCGTTAACAACTTGGCCCGATTTCAGGTTCATCATCGACTCAGGCAAGTTGGCCTCAAATGTCGCTTGTGCAAACTTGGTCACGTTGAACAGCATCTCTTGCATTCGCTTGTTGCGAATATCAATGGCTGTATTCACTGACGATAAGTCAACCGCCACGTTAAGTTTGCCACCGTCAGACAGCGTACCATCAAAGCTATCAAACTTATGTACTTCGGTGACTTGTGCATTCTTCGTCGATAAGAAGTGTAGTGCACTTGTTTCGCCGTCTATTGACCAATCGGCTGCGGCGGGAAATGCTAGCCCACATGCGAGCAATGCTGCAGACAACGTGCGAATACGTGTAGTCATCATAGGTTACTCCTTTTACTTTTTGGTTCCATCTGGCTTGATTTAACCACTACCAGAGTAATGTGGCCCAGCAACATTACTACGCTATTATACGTAGGTTAACACGCTGCGCTAAGTAAATTATTACGCGCTAGTGCTGATGTGGGTTTACGAAGTCATCATACTGGACTACATCTTGCCATGGCACCCTTTGATCGCCCATTACCACAAAATCTGGGTTCTCTAGCGAATGACGCTGATTGTAGGTAAGAGGTTCGAAGTTAGCGGCGGCAATACTCCCACCCGCTTCAGAGACAATGCATTGCGATGCGCCAGTGTCCCATTCGCCGGTAATACCGATGCGCATAAACACATCAGCTTTTCCTTCGGCAATAAAGCAGGCTTTCAGGGAACAGCTTCCCAATGGAAGCGTTTGGTATACGCGCTTGGCGCACATTCTGCTGAGCACTTTTTCTCTCGACTGACGACGGCTTATTGCAATCATCACCACACTATTTTTAGGGTCGTCTAGCTTGCGTACGCTTATTGGGTGATCGCCATCAGGTGATGACTTAAACGCACCTTTGCCTTTCTGGGCGTAATATAGCGACTGCCCTGGCGGCCAAAAGATAACGCCTATTGTCGGCTCATTGTTCTCTATTAGCGCAATGTTTACTGCGAAATCACCGCTTCTAGCAATGAATTCTTGGGTTCCGTCGATGGGATCGATTAACCAGTATCGAGGCCAATGCTTTCGCTCTTCTAAACTTGCGTGTTTGTTTTCCTCTGAGAGGATTGGGATATCAGGCGTTGCGGCTTGTAAGCGCTTGTTGATGATATCGTTTGCCAAATAATCTGCGCTGGTAACGGGAGACTCATCGTCTTTTTGATAAGCGTCAAACTCCCCTTTATCGTATACTTCTAATACGGCTTCACCGGCTTCGATGGCAATTTCTTTCGCAAGTTCTAGTAGGTCGGCATGGGCGTCGTCGGGCATTGTTTATTGTTCCTTAAACCACTTTTGAGCTAAAAACAGCGCGGCTATACAGCGTGCTTCTACAAAATCTTCTCGTGCAAGTAAAGCATCTGCTTCATCTAAAGGCCAGTGAATCACCTCAAGAGGCTCAGGTTCGTCGCCTTCAAGTTGCTTTGGATACAAGTCTCGAGCCAAAACAATGGTCATATTGGCGTTAAAGAAAGTGGGCGCCATGCTGACCTTATGAAGCTCCACAAGATCATTGGCCGCGAAGCCTGCCTCTTCTTGTAGTTCGCGATTAGCAGCTTCAATGGCAGTTTCGCCAGGGTCTATTAAACCTTTTGGAAAGCCTAGTTGATACGAATGTGTGCCGGCAGCATATTCACGAATTAACACCATGGTGTTTTCATCAAGCATAGGCACTATCATTACCGCGCCCCTGTTTCCGCCAGCCATCCGCTCGAATTCACGGGTGGCGCCGTTCGAAAACTCAAGGTCTAAGCGTTCTACCCTGAAGAGTTTGCTTTGCGCAACGATTTCACGAGAATGAATTTGTGGTAACGGTTTGTTCGGATCAATTTTTGGCATGTCTATCGCTACAACTTTGTTATCATACTTGTATACAATTTCTTAGCTTACTTCATTATAAGGAAAATCGCTTGCCCTTTCTGCCCTGGAATGAAATAGAAACTGTACTGTTAGACATGGACGGCACTTTGCTGGACCTTCATTACGACAACCAGTTCTGGCTACATCATTTGCCTAAACGATTAGCACAAATAAGAGGAATTTCAGAGGCGCAGAGTCAACGTGAAATGACTGCGCGATATGAGTCAGTATTCGGGCAAATTCAATGGTATTGCTTAGATTACTGGGCTGAATCTCTCGAAATGGACTTAGAAAATGAGTTTATGCCGCTGAAGCGTGAGCTGGCACATTTGCTCGCCCTTCGTGACGATACCATTCCGTTCCTTGATGCGCTTCATGACTCAGGCAGGCAGGTGGTATTAGTGACCAATGCGCACCCAAACAGTTTGGCGCTAAAGATAGAGCATACCCAGCTCGACGCACATATCGACAACCTCATCTCTACCCATGAGTTCGGCGTAACCAAAGAGTCTCAGCTGCTATGGGAAAGATTACAGGCACGGGTAAAGTTCGATGCCCATCGCACTTTATTTGTCGATGACTCACTGCCAATTCTAAATGCGGCAAAGACATACGGTATTAAACATTTACTTGCTGTCGATAACCCTGATAGTACCTTGCCAAATCGCAATATTAGTGAGTTTCCAGCGGTGCGCGATTACCGTTTAATGCTAGAAGATATTAAGCAGAACCCTGTTGGGACTGTTTCGAAAGGACGTTTTTAAAGGACGAAAGCACATGGTTTCTGACACAATTTACGTAGGGTCGCTGAATCCGGTAAAAATTAATGCTGCGCTCAATACACTCTCTGACACACTAGAGCACGATTTCGACGCTCAGGGCATGGCTGTACCAAGCGGCGTGCCTGACCAGCCAATGAATGAAGATGAAACGCGCTTGGGCGCCATTAATCGCGTGAAGGCCATGCTTGCTCATCATCAAGGTGGTCTCACAGATGCGTGGTATGTGGCAATTGAAGGTGGTGTGGATGTATTTGAAGATGGTCCTGCTACCTTTGCCTATGTGGCGATATACCATGAAGGTCACTGGTCGGTAACGCGAAGTGCAAGCTTGCCTCTTCCTGTGAGTGTCTATCAGGCACTACAGCGTGGAGAAGAACTTGGGCCAGTTATGGACAAGCTCTTTGATACAGTAAACATAAAGCAAAAAGGGGGGGCTATTGGTTTGCTTACTCTTAATCACGCCTCGCGACAAAGTGTTTATGAAGTGGCGTTAACGCTTGCTATGGCAAAGTTCCATTTCCCTGACTTATACACGGACTAGTGTTGAACCTCTTGTGCTGTACAACAAGGCGCATTACACCGTTAATCAAACAGAGTGCCGCAAGGGTATCCTTACTTAGGAAAAATGATAAGGCGATCGCAACGGTCGCCCTGAAATCTTTACTGCGATAGGTAATCTTTTCTGGATCCTTTCTGACACTATCCATTACTTAGACTTCAAGTTACTTCTATATTATTGAAAATAGGTTAAAAAATATTTTTTGACACCTTGGCTTTTTAGTTGCACTTCCTTCAGACCAAACGGAATAAGGAGAGTGACAATGAGTGAGACAATCAATACCTACAACCCTGCTACAGGTGAAAAGATCGATCATTATCATTTGATGTCAGCCGAGGACGCCGAGCAAGCAGTTACCCGTTCACAAGAAGCTTATTTGAACTGGCGCCGTACGTCATTTGAGACCCGCGCAGATTTATTTAATAACCTTGCAAACCTGATGGAAGAGCGAATTGACGATCTCGCCAGCCTGATGACACGGGAAATGGGTAAGGTTACCGCGCAAGGAAAGCAAGAAGTGCAGCTATGCGCTGAAATATGCCGTTATACGGCCGAACACGGCGCTTCAATTTTGGAAGACGAACACCGCATTTTCGAAGGCGGTCGAGCAATCATTACGTACCAGCCCATTGGCGTTATTCTTGGCATCCAACCGTGGAATTTTCCGTTGTACCAAGTTATTCGTTACAGCGCCTCAAACATAATGGCGGGTAACACCACGGTACTGAAACATGCTAAAAACGTGTTTGGTATGGCGCAAGCCATTCAGCAAATGTACGAAGATGCTGGCTTTCCTAAAAATGTTTACCAGTCGCTGCTAATTGATGGCAGCACGGCAAGTGACTTAATCAAGCACAAATACGTTCGCGGCGTTACTTTTACCGGGAGTGACGAAGTAGGTAAAGAAGTGGCTAAGGAAGCTGCAAGCTTGTCTAAGAAAACCGTAATGGAGCTTGGAAGTAACGACGCCTTTTTGGTGTTAGAGGATGCTGACATCGACCATGCTGTAGAAATGTGTATCCAAGGACGCGTTATTAATAACGGTGAAACCTGTGTGGCGGCTAAACGCTTTGTTATTGTGGATAGCGTCTATGAAGAATTCCGAGACAAATTTGTGGCGCAGTGTAAAAAGCTAAAAGTTGGCGACCCCACAAACGAAAACACGGATTTGGGCCCAATGGCGAGAGAAGACTTGCGCGATGAACTTCATGAGCAAGTGAAGAAGTCGCTAGAAAACGGTGCTACGCTATCACTGGGTGGAGAAATTCCAGACTCTGATGGCTATTTCTACCCAATCACGGTGCTGGAAGATGTATCGCCAGGTATGCCCGCTTATGATGATGAGCTATTTGGACCAGTTGCGTCGCTCATTCGCGTGCGCGACGACAAGCAAGCCATGGAAGTAGCAAATGATTCACGTTATGGCTTGGGCGGCGGTATCTTCAGTACAGATACCGACAAAGCAATAGCATTGGCGAAAGATGAATTTGATACCGGTATGGTTAATATCAATGGGTACTCTTTGGCACAACCAAACTTACCTTTTGGTGGTGTAAAAGACAGCGGTTACGGTCGTGAGCACGGAGGCTATGGTATGCGTGAATTCGTCAATATCAAAACTATCATGGTCGCTGAGAAATCGGCCGAGTAGTGCACTTCGGTAAGAAGCGATGAGAAGAAAGGCGAACTTCAGGGTTCGCCTTTTTTGTTTTGCCGTACTCCCTAATCATTAAGGTAGTCGCAAAGTAAAGCCCATGTAATCGAAAACAGTCAGGCGAAAAAACAGTGCACAGTCAACTAGGCTGAATAGTTTCGTCCGGGCAAACGGTCTTTTAATCAAATATCTGTGTATTAATGAGTAGGGAATAACATGAGGCGATGGTTATGACGGTTATAAATGAACGATTAAGTAATGCAAGATCAGGCATTGGGCTTACAAGGCAGGACAAACAGCGCGGTAGAAAAAAAACTGCGTTTTTTTGCGCTATGACAACCACTGCTGTTCTATCGTTCTCGGCTTTAGCGCAGCCGTTGTCTCAACCATCAACTACATCAGACGATGCCGGCCTAAGCACCAGTCCTATGGGTTGCCATAACGTTTCGGTGCAAATATTAGGGTCGGGTGGACCTGAATTGGATGACGGCAGAACATCTAGTGCCTATGTGGTTTGGGTAAATGGCAGCGCCCGCGTGTTGGTAGATGCTGGAAGCGGAAGCAGCGTTCAGTTTGGCGCTGCGGGGGCGACGTTTGAATCGTTAGAAGTTATCTTGCTTTCCCACTTACATACCGATCACTCCGCCGATTTGCCAAGCTTTGTGAAAGGTGGGTATTTCACCGATCGCGAGAAAGATTTAATAATAATGGGGCCAGAGGGCAACGACATTATGCCGTCCACAAACGCCTATGTGTCGTCGTTAATAGGGAAAAACGGCGCGTTTAAGTATCTATCTTCTTACACCATAGAAGGCCAAGATGACTATGCGATATCCACAAAAAGCATCGGGGCCACAACCTTTGAACAACCGTTTAAACGCAATGTAAACGATAGCGTCAGTGTTGAGGCAATGACGGTGAACCACGGGCCTATCCCAGCATTAGCGTGGAAGGTTAAGGCCAATGGCTGCGAGGCTGTATTTTCAGGCGATACCAATGATAAACAAGGAAACCTTGCTCGTTTTGCTAAAAACGCAGACCTTTTGGTGCTACACAACGCCATTGGTGATGACGCGGGTCAGGTTGCTAAGAACTTGCATATGACGCCGACTCAGATTATCGACATTGCCGCGCAGTCAAACGCTAAGCAAATAGTGTTGTCTCATATTATGAAACGTAGCGAACCGGATCTTGATGCACTTACTGAGGCGATTACTGTTGTAGCTGAAGGGCGAGTATATGCCGCTGAAGATTTAATGAACATTACCCTGTCTGAACAGGAGTAAAATAAGCGTAAACCGTTTGCGATACACGGTTTACGCTTTTATAGAGGTTCTCTAACTATTATTGAGGGGCAAAAGGCAGCGGAATAGGCGTACCGTTCACACTGGCTTCGCCATCTTTAAGTGTTAGCTTTGTCTCGTAACCTTTCTCGGTTTCTTTTATTAAGCCTTGTTGAGCAAAGGTTCTTAGCATCATAGGTGTCTGTTGTTCTACAGCGGCTTGAAGCTCTTCAGCCGTCATATTTTGTGCTTGTGGCGTCGCCATTAGTTGGCCCATCATATAGCCAGATGCCATACTCTGTGCAAGCGCTTTATCGGCGGTGATTTGTGCATCAGCCAGCAAATGCGTGACCCAATAAGCGGCGTCTTCCAACGTACCAGGAAGTGCATCTATACCCACTAATTTCGTGTTTGCGTAAGCGTTAAACGCCCCTTCAGGCAACGTTGCTTTCAGCTTCGTTATATTAATCTCTGGCTCAGCTTTAAGCTGTGTTAGCAAGTTAGCTTCAATAAACTCCATCATTTTGGCTGGCACTTCTTCAGAAGGCACTAATAATGAATTGTTGCTAAATTCTTGATAGGCCTTAATGAAGTCGATATCTAAGTTATTGATGGCAACGCCTAATACCATGTCTGTAGCATCAAGCTCAGGGCCCACAGCTTTGTCGACAGCGTATTCTACGTAGACATTGGCGGTGTTATTGTCTTCGTCAATCTTGACGTCAGTAGCAAAAGCTAGGTTCTCAATCTTAACTGTCGCACCTGGCTCAATGTTGGAAATTTCTATGCTTTCAATACGCGCCTTGCCAGTAGATTCAAATAAGTCACCTTTGAACGCCGCTACCATATCGCCATCATAGCTCATATCCATAGACAGATTTTTCATCTCTAAGGAAAATTCATCTGCGCTTATGCTTAGCGATTCACCCGACGACGTATACAAAGTTTTGTCACCATCAGGCTCAGCTTCACCCGCATAACCAGAGAAAAGTAGCGTGAACCCCTCTTCTTCGGCCGTCACGCTAAGCGCTGGAATAACATCTGCGTAGCTTAGTCCACCAAACAAACCAACCACGCCTTCGTTGCGATAAATTGGCTGTTGGCCATCCCACTGAACGTATTCTCTTAACTCATCTCCATCAATAGAGACCGTATAGTGAACGCGGCCTAATCCTAAGCCATCGCCAAAGTACACCGGTCCGTGATGAGCTACTAGCGTAGCGGTAATGCTAGGGTTTTCTTCCATTGGTATATCAGTGGAGTCAACATTCTGTGCATTAATTAGCGCTTGAAAATCGACAGCAAGCTTGATTTCTGCTGTTGTCGAAAACCAGCCTTTGTCATACGAAAGTACCTCGGCAGAATAAACGGCTTGTTGGTTAATTTCGTTTACGGCGGCGTTAACATTTTCGTGAACGCTAGTGCCAATAAAATAAGGGGCAACGCCAAGTGCAACCAAAGTTACGCCCGCGCCAGCTAGAAGAGGTTTGTTCATGATTACAATCCTTTGTTAAAAAGTGTTCCCAGTTCCTCTGGCCACAAACGTGAAGTACGTTGGTGGCCTAGAAATTCTACGCATAGTTTGTGCTAATGCATCACAGCTTAATAGCGATATAGCCGCTACTATCCGGCGCACCAAACAAGCGTGCGGCCTGATGGACTTCTTGCGGTAAGCTGTCGTCAGGCTTAAATTTACCACTTACTCGAATATTTTTCATCGTAGTAGGGATAACCGCATCCATCGACAAGCTTAGTAAGTTAGGCTCGCTTACTAGTATTCCAATGTCATCGCCTTCACAACGCAGCTTTGCGGAATAAGTGCCAAAATCAATAGGACCCTGTGTGCCGGCAACTGTCGCGTTTAGCCAATCTCCGGTACCGTTTAGCGATTGACACGCAGGCCCAAACGTTAAGTCACTAAGCGACACTTTAAAGCGCCCTCCAGCATTTACTGGCAGCGGAAGGCGAACTTGTGCAAGCACGCGGTCTACCGGTAAATACAGCGTGAAGTTTTCGGTATTTACACTGTTTTGGCTGAAAAGCCCCGTGGTAATAGGCCCTTCAAATGCAATGTCGTTTTTATCGCGAATATTACCTGCTTTAAGGTTTAATTTAATTTTACCTATCAACATATGTAAGGGACTAAGCTCCCATTTTACATTGTTGATAGGCAGGCCATTAACCACTACAGTTTGCGCCTTGCCTGAAAACAAGGTGCCGCTAACACCACTAACGGCAACATTGCTAGGTAACGCAATACGGCCAATAACGTGAACAGCAGGCATGTAAGCAATGGCAAACAATAAGAAGGCAATAATGCCGCCTATAATCCAACTAACTTTCGACTTCATGCTTTACCTAATTGTAATCGGCGAATTTTGATATAGCCTGGCGCATCGGCCTCGGCAATATCCGCTTGAAGAATAATCACGCCCATATTTTCCATGGCTTTGAGCCATTCTAAAACACTGTTAAACGGCGCCTGATCAACCCACACCTGAAGCTCGTCGCCTTGTGGCTGCATACGAGATATAGCAATGTCGTGCTGAGCAGTAGTGCGGTTTACCGCTTGCGGTAACGAGCCAGAGAATGTTCGTTTACCCCCGCTGCTGCGGCGCAATTGCTGTGCTCTTGCTGCACTGTCTTTTACCCAAACCAACAAGGATTGCTGATTGTCGAGAAGCTGTTTCTGTTTATCCAAAGCAGCATTAAGCGGCGACCATACAGCAAAATAAAATAGCGCAATTATTAATAGCACAGCTGAAACCAGTACTAACTTTTGTTCGCGCTCGGTCAGCGCTTTGTACTTTTCTAAGAGTGCATTCATGAGGTACTCCTTACTGATACTGTACCTACAACGCCGTTGTCACGATTATTTATGGCCCCTTGTTCAACCACAAAGCCTGCGTTTTCTGCTGTACGTTTAAACTGCTCTAGCGCTTCAAAGTTTTTACCTTGCGCCTGAATGCGAATCTCAGTGCGGGTGGCATCGAAGCGCAGTGTTTGCGGTTTTACATCAGTGGCTGAAAAAGCCGGAGCGAGCTGGTCTAGCATTATTAGCATAGAGGCACTGCCACCGCCTTGTTCTAACTTGGCAAGCTCGCTTTGTAGCTTCAATCGCACGTTGCGATAGGTACCAATATTGGGGAAACCCGCTTTAACAGCGGTATTAATCTCACTGCTTAACGCCTGATTTTGGGCTTTAAGCTGGTAAAGAGAAAAACCTTTGTCGATAAGGCTGGTGCATAGCGCTAACACTGCTAATACTGCCGCAACACGCCACTGATTCAGAACACCGCTGCGTTTGCGTTTTACTTTGTAATCGCCTTGGCATAGGTTAAAACTGCTTTGCATCGCCTCTTTTGCCAATACTTGCATAGGCAGCTCTAAGGGTGCCTGCGCTTCCTCAATATTTGGCAAAGTGCTTAAATCGATACCGGCATAATTGGTAATGGTTATGGGGCTTTCTTGTTGTGCTGTAAAATGGACGAGAGTTGGCAGTAACCATGTTGCCTCGCCCTGCACGCCTTTGAATGTGTCTTGTCGAACGAGAAGCTGTTCACCTAATGTAAGCACTGACCAACCGTTTTCGGTGACTGGCACTGCGAGTACATCAGGAATAATGGTGTCGCAGAATAACCCTGCTTCGCTAAGCCAGGACTGCCACAGCTCCATCTTTTCATGGCTAACTACTGCAACGGCCTGCTCATCGCCTCGCTTAGGGCCGATCGCAAAAAACTGCTGGCTAATGTCAGTGGCAAGCTCGTCTTCTAGCATAAACGGGATGGCAGAAATGATCTTGCGGCCAGCTTTAGGCGGCAGCTCAACCCATTTGAGTAAAATTTCGCTGCTAGGCGCTAAGGCAATAACACTTCGTTGTCCCGCGCGTTCGGTCAGCGAAGATAAGGCTTCTGCATTAGGCAGCTCGCCCGATGCAATAATTTCATCTTCGGTTCGCGAATAAACGAGCCAGCTAATTGGGTCTGTATGGTTGGCGCCTAAACGCACCAAGAGTTGTTCCATCAATAGGTTCCCCCAAACTCGCGATTCACAATGCTAACGCCGGTATCGGCATTAACGTGAAACACGGTGGAAAGCTTAAAGGTTGCTTTGTTGTATTGTGTTTTTGTATGCAACATAAAATATTCAGTTTTAACCGAAAACCAATCTTGTCGAGTGCTTGTTAAATTAAGCGCTTGAATAGAGGGCTCGCTTAAAAATGCATTGGTATCGTCCCAGCCGTTTTGTGGGCGACTGCTAATCAAACTTGCGGCCTGCTGAATGTCTAATCCCGTTAGGCCTGCAAGTAATGGTGCATCTTCTTCTTCTAAAGTGTTGACGTTGATTTTCAACTCATTGTAATCCGGGATCACGCAAACTAATGGCAGTAATGCGTCTAGCCATTGTGGTGATACACCGTTAATAATACGCAATTCACTTTTTGATGCCAGTGGTCCGTTAGCTGCTAAGTAAGGAAACTCTCTGGACTCGTATTCGCTGTCTTCTGCACCGTAAGGGCGCATTCTGTCATCTTCGTCGACCCAGTCGGCTAAACTGTCGCGTAAGGTATCTGCGGTGTAGTTGTCTAGTCCGTCAACGCTAAGTGATAGCAACATAGTGTGAAAAGCGTCCATGGCTTCCGTGGTGTTACTCGCTCCACTGCTGCCATTACCGCTGTTACTGCCCGCGCCTCCTGCACTGCCAGACGTAATCGCGTTTAAATTAAAACACGCTTGCAAATCGTCTAAGTTAGCGGTTAAACCACCGTTTTCTAAAGGATAGCTGAATTCTTGTGCCCAAGGCTGATCTATAGAAATCACATTCGGGCTTTCTTCTATCAAAGACTGGATAGACTTACGCGCAAAAGCCTCGGCTCCCATGGCGTACCAGTAGGCTTGATTGTTGTCTTTTAAGTTCATCGTACGCTGCACCTGAAGCTGCAAGCGTGTACCCATTTCTGTGGCTAATACCGCAACCAAGGCTACTATCATGAGCACAATCATTAATGCCACGCCTTGCTGCTTAGCGGGTGGAGCAATCGACTTGCGCTGAGTACTCTTGATTGTCATGACGATTCACCCGTAGTTAAGGTAAATTCTCTGCGTATTTTTCCGAAGTCTTTACTGACAAACTCAATGGCCACCGCGCGCGGCAGTGCAGCCCCCTTATAACTTTCGCTCCACGACAGGTCTTCGTCTTCGTCTAACGAACTACTGTTAGCGGTGGCAAGAAATTCAATTTTTAAGCTTTCTACATCCTCTAACAGCACACGGACTTTGGGCTCGTAGCCTATGACGTTATCCACATAGTTGCTGTAAAGGCGCTCCAGTTTGTTTTCTCTAAGTCTATAGGCGACAAACTGTAGGGTACTTCGTGGCAACATTAACTGAGGGTTGTGCCACCCTCCGCGTACAAAACCAATGCCGTCATCGTCACTGTCGTCGGTTTCACCGCCAGACATGACCACGTCTTGCTTTTCGCCGTTAACCCTTGCTGCGCGAGGCACGGCTTGCTGAAGGTCTCGCTCAATCGTGATCATGGCACGCTGCAATAATTGAAGTTTTGCAAAACGCTCTTCTGAAATATCATTGCTGTCGATAACTGTGGTAAGTAGACCTGTGGATGCAAGCCCAATTAGGGTGAATATGGCCATAGCAATCAGTATTTCGATAAGCGTAAATCCGCGCTGCATGCTAATTTCCCGCCGTCGGTTTAGCAACGAAAGTGGTTACTGATGTAACTGAACTGCCGTAGCTTTCGTCTTCACCCACCGAAACGGTTACCGATCGCAAGTCGTTGTCGTTGGTTTTTGTCACCGTTTGCTGCCAGTACCACGTGCGATCGGCCATCTCCATCGTGCCTTTTAAATTGTTCTTGGGCGGCCACGTGGTATCTAATTGAAGCTGGTTTAAGCGATTGCTTGCCACCCAGTTGGCAAAGGTGACAGATTCTATTTGCCCAACGCTTGATAAATGCTCGCCTGCAGCTTTAAGTACTGCTGTACCGGTTAGCGCAAAAATAAGCAGGGCGACCATAACCTCCAGTAGCGTCAAGCCACTTTGCTGGCGTGGCGTGACAGGTGCAACGTTCTTTGTCGATGCATCAACGTTGAACGCACTCATAGTGGTCTCTCCAGAGGCCCTTCAAGCACTAAAGGCGGAAGATCTTGGTTTTGCAGGCTGTAATAGACGGGGTTGTCGCCGTCATCACCTTCGTAATTAAACGACAAGGTAAAAGGCGTAATTTCGCCACTCGACATTATAAGCACTTGAGGCGGAGGCAGCTTTTTCTCTTCTTCGTTACCTATTTCAACCCCTTCATCAGAAACACTTAAATTCTCGTCGAACAGCTCCCTGTCAAAGAGCCTGTCTTCAACATCCCATGGTAAGTCGTCTAAATTTAAAGTGAAGGTGAAAGGCTCAGGTAACGTATAAGGTTCGTAGGTTTTTTCGCCTTCGATACGCTGCCACTCATCATCGTCGTCTAAGTAGACAAAGTAGTATTCATTTTTATCGGCTTCAAACCGCACACCAAGCTGTTGTTGATTTAACACCGCAAAATCGCTGGCCATATCAACAATCACCTGCAGGCGTTGCGCTTGGGTTTTTAGCAGGTCAGATTTACTCGCACCGAATGCGTTAAACATAACGTAACCCGCCGCCAATCCCATAAGCAGCAGTACCAGCATGACTTCTAATAGGGTAAAGCCTGCTTTTTTCAAAGATGTACTGCCGCGGTTGCGCATAAAGGTTAGTTCAGGTATTCGTTAATGTTCCAGTTACCAATGTCATCATCAGTACCCGGTTCGCCGTCTGGACCATTAGAGAAAATATCAACTACGCCAAGTTCTCCCGGGCTAATTAGTGCATATGGATTGCCCCACGGATCTTCAGGCAGGCGTTTAATGAAACCACCTTCAGGGTAATTACGTGGAATTGGGTCGATAGTCGGTGCGGTAACTAGCGCTTCTAGTCCCTGTTCTGTGGTTGGAAAGCGGTTGTTACGCAGCTTGTACATCTCAAGCGCACTTTCCATTTGCTGGATGTCTACCGCCGCCTTTTTAAGCTGCGCTTCTTCTTGGTTACCCAAGATTTGCGGTGCCACCATAGACGCCATAATACCGATGATTAGAAGTACGACCATGACTTCAATCAAACTGAAACCAGAACTGCGATTAAGTGTTTTCATTAAATATTCACCATGTTGTTCAATGCTAAAATTGGTTGCAATATTGCCATAACGATAAACAGAACAATGCCTGCCATCGATACAATAAGTAAGGGTTCAAATACCTTAAGTGAGACACCAATAAGCGCTTCAAATTCCCTATCTTGATTATCTGCGGCGCGAGCTAGCATTTGCTGTAGCTCACCCGATTTTTCACCAGACGCAATCATATGCATCATCATTGGTGGAAACATTTTTGTGTTATCTAGTGCCGCCCGCAGGCTGCTGCCTTCTTTAACGTTAATGGCTGCATCTGCCACTTGGTTTTTAATATGCTGATTTTCCAGCACATCACCTGAAATACGCATAGCTTCTAGTAGTGGAACCGCACTGGCACTTAAAATACTTAAGGTACGTGCAAAACGCGCGGTATTGAGCCCGCGAGAAACGGCAAGGTTAACAGCGCTCTGTGGTAGCGCAGCTTCATGTGCTTTTGCTGCAGCACGCGCTGAATAATGACAACAAGCACGGCAATACCAATAAGCATAAATAAGCCGTAATTTTGCAGCCAGGTACTGACAGAAATTAGAAACTGGGTAATGGCCGGGAGGTCTTGCCCCATGTGATCGAACTGCCCCACAATTTTGGGCACTACCACCGTTAACAATAGCAACACGATACCCATTGCAAAGAACAGCATTAACGATGGGTAAATCATCGCTTGTGTAATTTGGCTGCGGGTTTGTTGTCTGCGTTCTGTGTAGTCGGCAAGGCGGTTAAGTACGGTATCAAGGTGACCTGATTTTTCACCAGCTGCAACCATCGCACGGTATAGCTCGTCGAACACACTTGGAAATTGACCCAATGCATCGGCAAGTCCATGTCCTTCCACGACTTTACTGCGTACTGCCATCATCATGTTTTTCTGACGAGGCTTTTCACACTGTTCAGCGACGGCAAGCAGTGCTTCTTCAACGGGAAGGGCCGATTCTACAAGGGTGGCGAGCTGACGCGTGAGTAGCGCTAAGTCTGATGCTGAAATACGGGGTTTAAATAAAGAAAACGACAGGCCTTTGCCTTCGCTTTGTGCGCGCTCTGCGACCTGCTCTACTTCTAAGGGAATTAACCCTTTTTCGCGCAGCTGTTGGCGAACCTGGCGTGCGTTATCACCTTCAAGTACGCCATTTGTATTTTTACCGCGGGCATTAACCGCCTTAAAAGCGAATGCCGCCATTTAGTCTTCCCTCGTAACTCGAAGCACTTCTTCAAGTGAGGAGCCGTCTTCACGAATGCTTGGTGTCGTCTTTCTGATGTAGCGTTCAATGGCTTGCTCACCTACACCTTCGTGCATCATCTCGCGCACTCTTTCATCTACCAACAATAGCTCGTGAATACCGGTACGACCGCGATATCCGGTTTGATTACACGCGGCGCAGCCATGGGGCTTGTAGATGGTGGTCTCGCTTGTGGCGTTTTGCCCTAATACTTCAAGCTCAGAAGCGTCAGGCGTATGTGGCTTTTTGCAATCTGGGCACAGGGTACGAACGAGCCGCTGTGACAAGACGGCCAATAAGCTCGAAGACAGCAGAAATGGCTCAATACCCATGTCTTCTAAACGGGTGATCGCGCCTGCTGCCGTATTGGTATGCAGAGTAGAGAGTACTAAGTGACCGGTTAAACTGGCTTGAACGGCAATTTGCGCCGTTTCAATATCACGAATCTCACCCACCATCACTACATCGGGGTCTTGACGCAAAATAGCGCGAAGGCCTCTGGCAAAAGTCATATCTACACGGGGATTAACCTGTGTTTGTCCGATGCCCGGAAGATCGAACTCAATAGGATCTTCAACGGTTAAAATGTTTCTGTCTCGCGAATTTATTTCGGTTAACCCTGCGTACAAGGTAGTACTTTTACCCGAGCCCGTTGGACCGGTAACCAAAATAATGCCGTGAGGCTTGCGAATAAGAGATGAAAAGTGGTTACGGTTTTGCAGCGTCATGCCTAAATCTTCTAGATTTAAGCGCGCATTGTTCTTATCCAATAGACGCAGCACCACGCGCTCGCCGTGACTTGAAGGCATAGTAGAAACACGCACATCCACCGCTCGCCCTGCAATACGCAACGTTATACGACCATCCTGAGGCACACGTTTTTCGGCAATGTCTAACTTCGCCATAACTTTTATACGTGACACCAACATGGAAGACAGCTTGCGGTTAGGACGTAAAATTTCGCGTAATACGCCGTCTACCCTGAAACGAACCACAAGCTGGTTTTCAAAGGTTTCAATGTGAATATCTGATGCACCTTCTTTGATCGCCTCGCCCAACATGGCGTTGATAAGCTTGATGATAGGCGCATCGTCTTCACTGTCTAACAGGTCTTCAGTGTCAGGCAAGTCTTCAGCAAGAGCGAACAAATCACTTTCGTTACCAAGGTCTTCCATAAGTTGTTTGGCCGCAGAACTATCGCGCTGAAAGGCGCTGGTTAGCAGGCTTTCAAACTCATTGGCAGGAATAGTTTTAGGAACAAAAGGTTCGCCGTAGAAGCGTCGCACTTCGGCAAATACATCAAACGGCGTATTCTCTGTAAAATATAAGACCGCAGGTGTTTCATTGGTTTCCAGCAACACCTGATTACGCTTTGCAAAGCTAAAAGAAAGCTGTCTTGGACCGGCCTCTTCTTCAGGCAAACCGGCGTCTTCACCCATGGCTTCCAAGGCTTCTTCTTGTGCCTCTAATGCCTGAGTAATCTGTTCGTCCTGCCCTGCCATGTTAGTCGTTACCTTCTTCTTGTTTCTGCTTCTCTTTCTCCGAGAGGTATTCTTCAAATGAAGGAGGTAAAGCGAGTGCGTCATCCCATTGAGGAATGCTTGGCGTCTCTTCATAAGGCATTAGCGAAACACCTTCTTGCTGGCGTTTAAGCTGAAGTGCGCGAATGTAGTTGTATTTGCGATGGCTGATTGCGTTCATTGTTGCGCCGTCGCGGACGATAGTCGGCTTTAAGAATACCATCAAGTTACGCTTACGCTTGCTGGTTGATGTCGATTTGAATAAGTGACCGAGTATTGGAATGTCACCTAATAACGGCACTTTTGATTCACTTTCTTGCACGTCTTCGTCAATCAAACCGCCAAGAACAATAGTGCCGCCATCATCTACAATCACCGTGGTTTTAATTTCACGCTTGTTAATTGAAATATCTACCGATGTAGCGCCACTTACGCTAGACACTTCTTGTTCGATCAGCAGCTGTACCGCGTCGCCTTCGTTGATTTGTGGCGTAACTTTAAGTTTGATACCCACTTCTTGGCGGTCAACGGTTTGGAAAGGGTTAGAGTTGTTCGCCCCTGTAGTTGTGCCTGTGATAATAGGCACTTCCTGACCTACAATGAAAAACGCTTCTTCGTTATCCATAGTAGTTAGGTGAGGTGTGGCAAGAATATTTGAATTGGTGTCGGTACTTACTGCTTGTACTACCGCGCCCCAGCCATTTTCGATAACGCCGGCAATAAGGCCGTTAGCGCCGCCTAAAAGGCTCGCTAGTGCGGTGTAATCGCCTTCATCGGTGGTGTTAACTGTGACCACTTCGCCATCATCTGTTACATAGGCTTCGGTATCGGTATCGTCTTCTGCTTGCTTAAGGGCTACCGCCAATGATCCAACCGGTACAACACCGTTGCTGAACTGTGTACCGCCGCCGGCTTCAGAAGCCCACTGCACACCCAATGTAGTGCCGTCGCCTTCAAAGACTTCAACGATAATGGCTTCAACTTGTACCTGCGCACGGCGAATATCAAGCTGACGTACTACCTCTTCTAACGAGCGCATCATGTCTGGCTCTGCGGTAATAACAATGGCGTTAGAATCTTCATGTGCATCAATGCTGATTTCACGGTTTGAACCCGCTCGGCGCGATGTAGTGCCACCGCCTTGTTCTTCTGCTTGAATGCTAGCAGATACGCCCTGCAATACTTTTACTAAATCTTCCGCTTTAGCGTAGTTAAGAAACAGCACGCGGGTGTTGCCGTTTGATTCAAGCTCTTGATCCATGCGCTGAATAAGGTTGATAAGACGCTGGCGTGCTTTAATATCGCCGCTCACAATAACCGAGTTAGTTCTGTCGTCTGCCACAACGCGAGGCTCCGACTTAGTTCCTGTATTAGCTTTTCCTTGCGACTTATTAATGCTGTCAATAATGCGCACCATTTCTGATGCTGACGCATAGCGAAGTTTAACGATTTCTACTTCTTCGTCACCGGCACGGTCCACGCGCTCGATAATTTCTACTAGTCGGTTAACTACCGCAGCACGGCCGGTTAGCATCATTACGTTCGATGGGTCGTGGCTAACCACGTTACCGCCGCCCGCCTGGTCATTTAGCTGACGTAAAATAGGTGCAAGTTCGCGCACCGGTACGTTATAAACAGGCACAACGCGAGTGATCATTTCATCGCCGTCGCGATTAGCGCCTTCAACAACAGGAATATTGGATGTTTTAGCGTCTTTCGAGCGAACCACTTTCAAAATACCGCTAGGCATTTCTACAACGGCAAAGTCATACACTTGTAGTACGTTTAGGAAAAACTGGTAGTACTGATCTTCATCGAGCATGTCATAGCTGCGTACGCTTATTTTTCCACGTACGTTAGGGTCGACAATAATGGTGCGCTCAAGATTTTTACCAACAATATTAATAAACTCGTTGATGTCAGTATCTTTGAAATTAGGCATGTACTCAGCGGCCGTCACCGAGAAACACAGAAGCGCTGTACACATGGCTGTGCTCAAGCGAGATAATAGTTTTTGGCTAGTGCGCCTTTTCATTCTAACTTCCTTCATTTCCTAACTTGTCGATGACCGAATTGCTTTATTTGTTATTTTGCTTACCTAGCGACAATATAGCGCTGCTACCGTTAGTGGTATTAAGACTCGGGTAAATCTAGGTA
>JYMV01007881.1_pt1 | contig 18709 bp, 28 predicted proteins | sample 338911 | NCBI WGS metagenome assembly JYMV01 (sample SAMN03354496, study PRJNA234377) | hydrothermal vent metagenome | biome: Deep sea; feature: Hydrothermal plumes at the Eastern Lau Spreading Center, Western Pacific Ocean; material: Seawater | place: Tonga | collected 2009 | depth 2000 m m
ACTGGTGGGCTTCATAAAAACTCTAAAAATAAAGCTCTTATGAAGCCCTGCCGAAAAACCCCCAGCATCATGACAGTTGCTGCTGTTGATTCGTAAGGTCACGAATAAGTTTTCAACGGAGCTTAGCTCAGCTTGGTAGAGCGCCTGCTTTGGGAGCAGGTGGTCGGGGGTTCAAATCCCTCAGCTCCGACCATTTTTACCGGCAGTTTTAAATCTGCTTTTACATATTAAAATTAAAAGCCTTAAAAATCCTGATGATGTCTTGGCTGGACTGAAGGTGAAACGGGACTTTAGCTCAGTTGGTTAGAGCATCCGACTCATAATCGGCAGGTCGCTGGTTCGAATCCAGCAAGTCCCACCAATTTATTCTATGGTTTAAAAATGAAACGCACAAACAAAAACACAGAAGTTATTTTTTATATGAAATAACCACTATTTTTCTTGACAATTTATTTTAAAACCTTTATAATTTATTTAATGAATTGATGCGGGATGGAGCAGTTGGTAGCTCGTCTGGCTCATAACCAGAAGGTCGCAGGTTCGAGTCCTGCTCCCGCTACCAAAATTATATACATTATTGACTTTTTTTGTTAATTATGTATAATACAATTTCAACAAAAGTGTTTTTACACTAGGTTGCCAAAAGGCGAAGCTGCATGTCGCGGATGCATTGAATTCCCTTCCAAGCTTTAACGTTGGCCTTGGATGTTCCGGGAGTGACCTAGATGTAAAAGCATTTTATAGCGGAGTAGAGCAGTTGGTAGCTTATCTGGCTCATAACCAGAAGGTCGTAGGTTCGAGTCCTGCCTCCGCAACCATATTAATTGAAAACCTGATACTGATTTCGCCTTCAACACTGTCAAATTTGCGAAATCTACCGCAGGGTTTCGGTGGAGAGTGGTTCACACCGACCTATTAAAAAGAAGCGATAGGCTTAACTCAGCCTTCCGTAAAGCGCGGTGAGATTCCGAAGAGTTACTTTTCAAGCGGCCTTTCAGGTCGCTTTTTTTATTTACTTTTAAACTTTAATTTGATATAATCACTATTATTTTGGAGATTATTTATGAACCAAAAAAGCATTTCAGAAACATTTGCTGGCAAGGTGACTGACAACGGCATTCACATCGGAACCATTGAGCCTACCAGAGAATCCAAAGGGGCTTGGTCGCAACTCTTCTTCTACGAAGGCAAACTATACAACATTCTCTTTTCGGATCCTGTTGACGCTTGGATTGTATTGGGCGAAGAAATCGATGAATCAGATATTTCCGTTAATACAGACACCCCTGAAGAAACATTGGAAAAATACAACAACTTGAAAAACGAGGTTAAATAGTCATGATCAAATCTTTAATTGGTGCTCTTATTTTCTTTGGAATTGGTATTTTTGTTGGCATTATTATGTGTGTTGAATTGGGTATCTATGATGCTTACAAAACCGACAAACTTGAAAGTGAGCTTGGATTCCCATTTTATACTGAACAACAATGTGTTCAACTTGTTAAAGATGGAAAGCTTCTGATTCACGATGACAAAACTGTGATTGAACCGAAAAAAGAAGTTGTTAAAGAAGATAAGACTGAAACACTATCACTCAGGGAGCAACTCAAAAAAGATATTGAAAATAAAAAGTAAAAGACGACTTGTTATTTTATCGAAAACACTTTATAATTTACTTAATGAAACTGATACAGGAGAACACCATGATTAAAGTTACTTACCGAGTCCAACTTCGAAATGAAGAAGGCGAAAACTACCGTCATTTTAATATCGATGTTAAAGGCACCGATTCCGTTGATCGTGAGAAGGAGCTTATCAGAAATATCAAACAAATGCACCCTGAAGCCGCTCGTTATTCTTTTCAGGAAATTTCCCGAGAAGACGTTTAAACTCAAAATGCCAAGTCTCAAAGACTTGGCTTACCGGATTTTAATATGAAAAATTTCAAACATATTTCAACCATTATTGCATTGTCGATTTTTTTCTCCCAAGTTCAAGCACAAGATATTAACGGTGTTAAACTTGGAGCCTTGATTCTTTCTGGTGCTTGTTCTGAAAGTAGTTTTGATGAGATGGCAAAAAGCATGGAATTTTTAAACCATTATTCCAGTGTTCATCGCTATATTGGTGCCGAGTGTGATTATGAGACTTCGATTGATATCTCAAACGATATTAATATAATGATTTCTGGCATTCAATCTTTAGAAAATACTTGCAAATACAACCATGATCAACTTGAGCGAGTTTATCTTGATTATGGCGTCGATTTGAATGCTGCAAATGTAAAGTCACATCCGAATTTTGACATGTCTATGCAAATTCTTGTAGAAGATCCCGAAAACCCTGAGCATTATACCTATTATGAAGAAGATGGTTTCTACCTAATCAATGAAGAGCATATTAAATGTGATAAGTTAAATATTGATGTCATTGAAGATCTGATCGAAATGGGTGTTACTGACGACTCAGGAATTTATTAAAAAAAATTATTGACTTATAAAGCTAATCAATGATACTATATAAATTATGGAGGGGTTGGGGAGCGGCCAAACCCATCAGACTTTAAGTCTGACGCCCTGTGCTTCGTAGGTTCGAATCCTACTCCCTCCACTAAATAAGGAATACAATGACTATTAAAAAAATCGCTTTTCTTTTTCTTATTACCTTATCAAGCACTTCCTTTGCTTCCAATTACGATGGCTATTTTATTGATGAAAAACTGGATTACCCCGCTTTTATTGGCGAATGCTCCGCATTGCTTGAAATATTTACTCATGGTGAAGATAAAGCTGATGTTTACAAGACAAATCATGAAAAATATCTGACTCTTATCGACAACTTAAACAATGAGAAAAAACAAAACAGAAGTGCAGGCTTCAGAGAATTATTTTTTTCAAAGATTTCTGGAATAACGCAACCTACTGAAGAAGAATACTGGGGGCTTAGAAACGACTTGTCTGTTTGTGCTTACTGGACTGATAAAAAACTCTACCAATACTCAGTTAACAATCAACTTTAAATTCTAGCAGTTTTTGCTCTCTTATTAATTCAGAAAGATAAAACCCTGACCATTTGTTATTTTTAAAGACCAAGATATTTACTACATTACTTTTATTTAATAAAACCCTCTCTTGTTCACTTAAACTAAAAAGAACCACTTTCATATCCAAACCACTTACTTTTAGTGTTTCGCATCCATGTGGAATTTTTATGCCTTTGGTTATATTCTTTCCTTTATTGTTATCAATCTCTAACAAAACCTTGTTATCCAAAAGATGTATCTTGTAACTATTAAAACCGCAAACAACCATAATTTAATGTCTTTTTTTTATATATTATAATACTAAAAAATAAAATCAAGTTACAAAAAATGAACACATTTATATAAATCTTGATTTTTTTATATTTGTAGTGTATAATTCGAATACATTTTTTTGAAAAATTAAACTTTAGTCGTAAGGGGAAGTGTTCATGCTAGAGCGATCATTAAGAAAAATAACAAAAGATACTGAAAAAATGCATGGTTGTGAACTATTAGAAAAATATTGCCAACTTTTCAACACAATATTTAACTCAGAATATACTTACATTGCCGAAGTAGGGAAGAACTGCATTGGCGGCATTAACATTTTCCATTCCAAAAAAAATGAAAATATTTTTAGCGACCTCTTTATTTACAGTATCAAAAACAAACCTTGTGAATGGATTATCAAAAACAAAAAATCATTGGTCATTCAAGGCAATTTAAGAGAAACTTTTAAACAAATTGATATCTTTGAAAAACAAAACATTAATAGTTACATTGGCGTCCCTATTTTTAATAAAGACAACGAATGCCAAGCTGTCTTGATATCTCTCTTTTCACAAAGCAATGTTCCACAAAATGCACAGATGATTATGGAAATATATGGCCCTAGAATTTCCTCTGAGCTTGATTTGATGCGACAAAATACTGTCATTGAAGAACAGTATTACCTTGACCCATTAACACAGATGCCTAATCGAGCCGCTTTTTCTGAAACACTCAAGAAAATTAAGCGGAACAATAAATATAACTCTGTTATTTTTATCGATATTGATTATTTTAAAACTATCAATGAATCGTTAGGACATTTCATTGGTGATATGATCCTTAAAAAAGTCTCTGAAGAGCTTTCTTATTTTACAAACGAGGAATGTGAAGTCTTCCGCATGGGCAGTGATGAGTTTGCCATTGTTGTATTTAGTGAATCCGAAAGCAAAGAATACTCTACTCTTAAATCCGAAGAGATTGCATCAGAGCTTATTAGTCATTTTAATAAACCCATTAAAGTTGATTTCCATGAACTCATAATCAATTTCAGTGTAGGAATATATACTTTCAATCATCTTTGCAGCATACATGATATTATTCGATATGCTGATATTTCCCTTTACCAAGCAAAATCTTCAGGCCACAATACCATTCTTCGATACACAGAAAACATGAAAGAAAATGGCCAAAAAAAACTGCTTCTAAAAAATGAACTCGTTAAAGCCATACAAAATGACGAACTGGATATTTATCTTCAACCCCAGTATAACAATGAAGGTAATCTTTATGGTGCCGAAAGTCTTGTTAGATGGAATAAAAACGGCGAATTCATTTCACCTGTTGACTTCATTCCATTGGCTGAAGAAACCGGTCTTATTAAATTGATTGGCAATCAAGTTCTGTATAAAACTTGTGAATTTTTCGAAGAAAATATTCAATATTTACCAAAATCTTTTCGTAAATTTTCAATTAATGTTAGCCCTATTCAATTTTATCAACCAAATTTTATTGAAGAATTTATTGAAATTTTTGAAAAATTTGATATATCACCATCAAGGATGGAAATTGAAATCACTGAAAATGTATTTTTTAAAGAGCGTCATGAAAGCATCAAAAAAATGTATCAACTCTTGGAATACGGCTTTAGTTTTGCAGTAGATGACTTTGGAACCGGTTATTCTTCATTAAGTTATCTTATTGATTTACCATTTAACAAATTAAAAATTGATAAAGCGTTCATTCAAAGAATTTCTGAATCAGATCGCTACAAAAAATTGGTAGAAAGCATTATTAATATTTGTAATCATATGAACTTTGACGTTATTGCCGAAGGCATTGAAAATCAGGAAGACTTTGAATTCCTTAAAGAGCATGGGTGCAAATATTATCAAGGGTTTTATTTTGCCAAACCTTTAAGTCGAAAAGACTTTTGCGAAAGTCAGCTTTTAAAACTGGAGAAAACATGAATACGCCATTGAGAATATTAGTTGCCGATGATTCCACAACGGATCTTTTCATTCTATCAAAAATGCTGAAAAAAGAAGGCCATATCGTCCAGACTGCTGTTAATGGAAAAGAAGCTGTTGATCTTTTTGATCAGTTTGCTCCTGATATCGTTCTTTTGGATGTTATGATGCCTGTCATGAATGGAAAAGATGCTGCAAAAATTATTAAAGAATCCCATGACCAAGATTTTATTCCTATTATTTTCCTTACCTCTCTTACAGATGATCAAGACCTAGCTGAGTGTTTGGATTGCGGCGGTGATGACTTTTTATCCAAACCTTATAACAAAACCATTATTAATGCGAAACTACGTTCTTTTAATCGCATGAATACTCTTCACCGAACGATTCAAGAGCAAAAAAATGAAATCATTAAATACAATGACAACCTTGTTCAAGAGCAAAAAATCGCCAAGTCTTTATTTGACAACATTGCCCATCCCGGATGCATAGATTCTCCTAACATTAAATCCATCATTTCACCAATGTCTATATTTAACGGCGATCTTGTTTTATCCGCGAGAAATCCTCTTGGTGGCATGTATATTTTTGTTGGTGACTTCACAGGGCACGGACTACCAGCCGCTGTAGGATCCATGCCCATTTCTGAAATCTTTTATGGAATGACGGTAAAAGGCTTCAGCATGGAGGATATTTTAAAAGAAATTAATCACAAATTAAAAACCATTCTTCCTGTTAACGTTTTTTGTTGCTGCACTATGGCTCACATTAATTATCGTGACCAAACAGCAGAATTCTGGATGGCAGGGACACCGGATATTATTATTTATCAACCCAAAAAACAAAAACACATTAAAGTTGGATGTAAAAACGTTCCTTTAGGTGTTGTTGACAACAAGGGACTTAATTTTTCGACAAAGTTATTCAATTTAGACATTAATGATCGTATTTACTTTTGGACAGATGGTATTACCGAAGCCACTGATTCAGAAGGCAACATGTTTGGTGAAGAAAGACTTGAGGATTTTTTCAAAGGCATGCCTGACCCTGACTCTGCTTTTCAGAGCCTTAGAGAAACTGTTAATGAATTCGTGGGAACCGAAGAACAAAGTGATGACATTTCTTTTCTTGAGGTAACAATGGTTGAAGAAGAGGATATTGGTGAGTATTTCAACAATAAGTCAGGCAATATGCATACTCTTTCAGGTCCTATGGATTGGTCTTTCACTTATGAAATAAGAACCCAAACACTGAAAAGTTTTAATCCATTACCTATGATTACTCATATTTTAATGGAAGTTCCTTCACTTAAAAAACACAATGGAAAACTCTACACTATTCTTTCAGAAATATATTCAAATGCTTTGGAACACGGCATTCTTGAACTTGATTCAACATTAAAAACAGATCCAGATGGGTTTGCAACTTATTATGAAGAAAGAAACAAAAAACTTGCAACCCTTAAACATGGTAAAATAACATTCCATATTGATCACATTCCTATTTCTGAACACAATGGAAAACTTATTATCACTGTCACCGACAGTGGTGATGGTTTTGATTACAGAACATCTTTTGAACCCACTAATTGCTACTCTGGAAGAGGTCATAAACTTTTATCCGATCTTTGTGAAAATGTAGAATATAATGGAAACGGCAATATCATTAAAGTAGAATTTATTTGGGAAAATTAAATTAAAAATGAGGTAAAGCAATGATTAATACATCTGATTACTTTGATAAACTGAATTCGTTTTCTGAAAACAATGCAATTTATGCGTCGGAAAATATTTACAACAACAATGGACTTCTTTTAATGAAAAAGGGTTTAAGGTTAAAAAGTAATATTATCCAAAAAATCAAAGACAGTAAACTTTCAAGACCTTTAGATCATCTCATTACTTTTGAAGAAGTTTTAACCAAAGATGATATTTTCCAATCTATTAATGAAATTATTGAAAAATACCCGTTTATTGGTGAACTTTTTATTTCCAATAAGAAAAACTCATTGCTATTGGCTCAATGCCTTGAAAATTATGACTTATTTCCCATTATTCAACAAAAACTAACAATGCTTAAAGACATTAATCCTTATTATTATGAAAAATCCATTTTTTCAGCTTTATTTTCTATTATGATTTATCAAAAGAACCCAAATCATTTTAAATACAATATTAACACTATTTTTTTTGCTGCTTTAAGCAATAATTTGGGGGCACTCCATATATCCAGCGATCAACTTAAAAAGAATGAAGACGCCATCAATATCATCTCATATACTTTCTTAAAAGATATTCCAAATTTTCCTAAAGGGGCACCACTTTTAATTCTTCAATCCCTTGAAAACTATTATGGAACCGGCAAGCCCAAGAAACTACCACCAGAAAAAATTCTTATTGAAAGCCAGATTCTTCATATATCCAACGATTACCATGACTACCTTATTGATGATCAACACAACCACTTTTATCAGAGAATCATGGTGTCTTATCGCTACTATTCTGAAATTGTGGGAAACTCTTTCATTCATTTATTTAAAGATAAAAATCACTACAGTGAACACAATTTCTCTGATATTACTTCTGCTCTCATCAAAGAGATACCAGTCATACAATCATTATTCAGTGAACTAAGAGAAAGCTATCAAGAAATCCTAAAAACAACCGATCAAACTCAAAAGGCTCAATTTCTACGAATATTTGAAAATTTGATTATTTTTGAAAGAAGCTCTGGCATTATTCACGAGGCTTTTTACCGATGGGTTCATTATGTGCATGAAAATAAGTTGCTTAATGCTAATGAAGAAATGCAATCAACTTATTACATGCTAAAAAACTTTAAAGAGCAAATTGAACTATTAATGTCTTTTTCAGCAGATTTCAGCATGAAGAAAAAGGATGAAGTTGCTATTTAAAAGCTTTTATGATAATATAAACTTTATACACCCCACAGCATTCTATATCAATAAGTAAATAAATAGGTTTAAAAAACTATGAATAAAAAACGAACGCAAAAGAAAATTTCTTTGCCCGAAATAAAAATTGAAATTTCAACTGCCTATGGTGCCAAAATGAAACCCGAAATCAAACCAACTATCAAAGAAGCACGAGAACGGGCACGGGAGCTTCTTAGTCTGGGTTATCAAATCAGTTTACTGCACCAACAATTTAAAAAAGGTAATTGGCAACCTTTAAAAAATCAAAAAATCTCACACGTCGCAATTCCAAAACTTTAAAAGGCTTTAAGTATGTCAGAGATTGGCTACATAATTGACTGTTCTTTCGAGCTTCTTGAAAGCACACCTGATGTATACGAAAGCTTTGACTTTGCTTTGTTTAATCACGGCTATGACATAGAGAGCCTCTATCACAAAAATCCAGCAATGGACACTTTGGATATCATGGCAATGGTTTCCAAAGACATAGACTCATTGCGAAATAAACATTTTTCTTCCATGGAAAATATGATCGTTTCCCTTAAAAGCCTTTCCAGTTTTCCGGGGCAATATCATGTTTTCAAGGAAAATCTTCTTGATAAATTAATTCAAAGTCATATTTCATCGGCCTATCAACTCAAAAAGCCGCGACTATTTTCCTTTGTTAATTCAGTCGAAAATACTTTGCCTGATATTTACCATGAGAATGACATTATGCATCCTTTTAATATTTATGAATGCATACAATCCAGCAACAATCTTTCAAATTGGCACAAACGTGTTAGAAATAGCTTTTTTACAAATCTTTCTTACATCAACAATGATTCTTTGAATGAAGTTATTCAAGATTATTTGCATTATGAAAAAAATAAACTTAATAATTTCAAAATCGATGACAGCAATAAAATTGAAAACCTTACACCGAAAGAAGACAAAAGAAAGAAAAAGCAGGCAAGAAATGCTATAAAAAGAGCCCTTAATCTTTTCTCTTCTTTTTTTGGTGAAGAAAAAATAAAAGCATTTTTAAATGGAGGATCTTTTTCTGTTGAAGGCAAATATTTCAACTACATTATAAAACGCTCTAACACCAGTATTATTAGCCACACACAAGTTCCTTTTTCAGGGCATATACCTTATTCGCTGGAAATTGCCGATAAAAAAAGCAATCTTGTTATTGGCAATCTTTGTGTAACCATCAGCAAGACCCCAGTTATTGATCAGATTATTGCTATTCTGTTTCATTTAAAAACGAACGAAGAAGAAGTTCTCCAAAAAGCGAATCTTTTCCAAATCAGAATTCCTTTTGAAGAAATTGAAAATGAATACGTTCATCAATTCTTTACTAAACCGAACACATTTCAAACTTCAGAGAAACACAGAACGGACTACAACAATATTAAGCAAAAACTAATGCTCAAACATAAAAAAAGAGTTTATCAAATGATTGACAATCTCTTCCAAAAAGACTTATCATTTTCAGAAACAATGATAAGCCACTGCAATAAACCATTGTTTTATTTTGATCAACTTGTCGAAAACATCAAAAACAATCAAGTAGGTAGTGATCAACAAAAACTTATTCATTTATTAGAGGAATAATCATGGAAAACAAACGAACGCTTACACTTCTGAATTTCTCTGGCGACATTACTCTTGCTTGGAGCGAAGAGCAAGATGATGTCATGAAATCTTTAATTGAAGAAAAATTGAAAGAAGGATACTCTTTTTTCAGTTATCAAGAAAACTCAGGCTTTAAAAAATTCTTTAAAAAGGAAAGCGAAGTAAAAGTTAAATCCTTTAATGACATTCAAAAACGTGAAGTTATTTTGAAAAATATTGATGACGAAGATATTGCAAGTTTTGTTCAGCAAAATAAAATTGGTATCTATAAAATGACAAAAAATGACTTTGACACCATTGAACGATTAAAAGATGCCACTGAAATTGTCAAAAACAACACGGTCGCAGTCAGACCTATTCAGGGAGGTTAAAATGACACTTGAAAAATATTAAAGATTTTGTAAGATAAGTCGTTATTGTTATAACAAAAAGGAACTATAATGATACAACGACATTTTTTATTTCTTATTACAACTTCATTTTTATTTTTTTCAAGTATCACCTATGGATTCATTAATGAAACCAATATTCCATCAAATCCCACATGGAAACATAAAAGTTCAGAAAATCCAAAAATGAGATATAATGCTTTTGTATGGGATATTGACAACAAAGCCATTTTTTCACTTTCTTTTCCTGAAAGACAATGTCAAAGCAATATTCTAAACATCACCCTTTTTTATCCAGTCTCAACTAACGATAACTTTTCTGATATCATTAAAGACGGATTTCATATGACAGCATTCAGGCAATTTTATAATCTGAAGACTGTTGATATTAGTATAGAAGGCAATTATATCAAAGCAACGTTAAAACCCATTTATAGCGAAATGATTAATCTACTTGACAGTCTTGAAAAAGGCCATAAGATGTTACTTATTTGGAAAGGCGAGAATCATATATCAGAGCCACTTGAATTTAACTTACTGAATTCAGGGAACTCTATTCAAAAGATGTACACTAGTTGTATGAATGAAACCTATGAGGCAAAAAGACAAAATGACCAATAAAGAATTAATTGCTAAAGCCATCGAATTCGCGAAACCTTATTATCAACTTCCACACCGTATTAATGGCCATCATTCTTGGATTCATATTCAAGAAGGATTTTCGTTATATGAGAAATACTTTAAAGGAGATTTATCCAAAGAGTGTGAGTTGTCCTTTTATCTTGCTTGGATTTTTCATGATGCTATTTATATAGGGTCTTCTTCAAGTAATGAAGAAGAAAGCGAAAAACTTTTTACACTTTTTTGTGCCAAACACAAAACAGATATCACAGAAGAACTTAAAGGCTACGTCTCTGGATTGATTTTATGCACCAAGACACATTCACCATTAAATAGTGAAAACACAGAAATCAAAAAAACCAGCAAAATACTGAACGATATTGATCAGGCCTATCTTGGGTATGACTTTGTCAATTTCATGAGAAAGAGGTCTCTTGTTAGAAATGATTATTTAATGTACTCGGATAAAGAATATAAAGAAGGCACGATTATATTTTGCTACCAGTATTTAACACAAGATTTCACTTTTTTTACTGAAAAATTTCAAAACCTTTTCCAAAACAATGTTTTTTTGAATCTAAATAAATATCTTGATAACTTACAAAAAAATAGAGATTGATTAGTTGCTTAGTATCAAAACTCTATATAAAATTTTATTCATTCTCTCATAGGTAAAAATATAATTGTTGAGTGCAAAATATTTTTGTTCATTGATATCAAAAGTCATTTTATTTTTTAAATTGTTTTTTAAATGATCTTCCAATAGTTCATCAAACACAAATTCATCACCAAATAATTCTTCTTTATTTTCAAGGGTAAATTTTTCCATTACAAAATAAACTGCTTCTGATGCCGAATCCTTTTGTATGTAGTGTTCAGATATTTTTTTTAATTCCATTATTTTCTCCGCTTTCTATTTTAAAAATTAGCACATTCGTTTTTTTCCTCAAGTTAAAAATTAAAAATTCTATATTTTCTTGAAAACACAGCGTCATTGATGTATAATCGACTCTTATTCAAAAAGAGGATAGAGTATGAGCACAAACCTTGAAACCATTAATTTAAATCAACGAGTTAAAGTCAAACTCAATGATAAAGGCATGAAAATTTATGATGATTTTCATAAGAATTTAGGTGTTTCTACCCCTACGCTTATTGACCGGGAGCTTATTATTGAACTTTGGGATTTGGCCCATGTTTTTGGAAAAAGCTTTGGTAATGGTGCTCCCCTTGTTTTTGAATCCACCGAGCTTGTTCTTTTTAATTAAGGAGAGATTATGAACATTATTGAAAATGACAGATGCCTAATTACTCTTTGTCCGGTCAGTGAAGATCCAACCGGTGAAAACTTGGTAAATCTGAGTTGTCGTGAAACGGAAGAAATTCTTGTAACTAACAATCACCTTTTTGAGAAAGAGCAGTGCTTTTATAAAAATGCCATCAACTTGAGTCTTTATGATGATATGGTTATTTACAAAGAAAAGCCTTATCGAATTGTTCATATGCTTACTTTGAGCAATGACTCTTTCCTTCGTTCATACAAGCACAAATACAAAGAAAATTACAAGGTGAAAGCGGCATGACAAAAACATTTATTGAACGTAAAAATGAAATTTTCGAAGAGGCTATATTTGCTCTTAGAAGCGCAGTAGAATCAAAAGGTGAAATTCCAGAACAATTGAATCATAAAGCCATTGATATCTCTCATTTAGATATTAACTTCATACATCCCATTAGGCATGTAACAACGGATTATGTTGCGGATTACGATGGCTACCACTACGGTTTTGAGACTCTTGAAATTGACGAATTTTTAAAAATTGTCGATCACGTTTCTGGCTAAGTTTTTGATAGTGTGCTATCATAGAAAATAAACCAGTATATTTTATGATTTCATTGTTTAGAGCCATGTCCGAGGAAGAATTTGATAAAACCACAGATTCTTCCTTAAGCTTCTTGAAAAAAAGTAAATTTTTTGGTAATATAGACTTTGTTCGAGACAGAGTTCTTGATGGTGATTTTGCATTCTCAAAATTTAAACCTGAAAAATACTCTCATTTTGTTGAAGTGCAATTTGATGAAAAGCATCTTGAACAGTTTCAAAAGCTTAATGAAAAAGAGTTTTTATTAAATATCAGAAAATCAAACTTTTCCTATCGAATCATCAAATGGGGAGAGTGTTCTGAGGAAAACTTGAACAAAGCTATTACAAAACCTGTTAAAAAGCAAGGCTTAAAAAGACGCTTTTAAGACTTGATTTAATATTTATTTTTCTATATAATTCTTTAACTTAATTAAATTATGAGGTGGTTATGAAACATCAGAATCGTCGTTTTGTTACAAAAAATACTGAAAAAGAAAAGTCTCAAGAACTGGTTATGCCAAAGAGCACCCCGTTTCTTGATGCTATTTGTAATCAGCGTAAGCAACGTATCAATCGTGAAGAAGAGACAGCGGTTCTTGGCATGTATGAACGCAACTGGATATTGAAAGATCGCATTGCCAGTATGAGTCGTGCTGAATCCGGCTACCTACGTCTCTTGGCTAAAAAGCATAACTCTTGGTTGGCAAATCAAGTGTAAATCAACATACCCAATTTGGGGACTAACATACCCAATTTGGGTATGTTTACATTCATCTTACAACGAGGCAAATATTATGGTCGAGCAAATGATTAAACTTCCGAGCGAATCTATTTTTTATAGCTTTATCAAGAAACATGCTGCCGACATCAAAGAAGTTATTCGAGACGAAGGCCCTGAGTATTACATGGGTGAAGAGCTGGTTGCCAAGGTTACTCACGAACTTGAAGAAAGCCACTATTATGCCAAAGAGCAGATCATCTCAGATGTTCAAATTCAGCGACAAGAACCACTTTCCAACACAGAAATTCATTTTATCAATGAAGCTCTTCAAGGAAACTGCGTTTATGCCGCAGGGATCATGGGGATGGTTAACACCCCCACCAAAACCATTTATGAAGAGGCCAAGTCTCGTGGACTAACCAGCATCGAAGCAAAAGATTTCATGATCCAAAGAACTCATATCATTCCAAAAGAGCAGTTAATCTCTGCTTAAATAAAAAATTTTATATTGAAAAACCTTTGGGTATTTGTTATACTGTGCCATAACATTTCACTCAAGGGTTTTTATGCTGAAACTTACCGCTGTCTTAGACATTGACGAAACACTCATACACTCTTCAGGCTCTATTCAAGATGAAGAGAACAGGGATTTCTTTTGTCTTGGATATGACGTTTACAAGCGCCCACATCTTGATACTTTCCTTGATTTTATATTCACTACTTGTCATGTCGGATTTTTCACAAGTGCTGAAGAAGACTATGCAAAGATTATTCTTGCAAATATTCTTTCTAAAGAGCAACTTGAACAAACACTTTTTGTGCATGACAGAAAATCCTGTGATATCGTTGTGGAAGACTCTTTCTCCATTTACAACCATGGGGGAGCCAACTACAAAGTCTATAAAAATCTCAAGAAAATTTTCAGGCGCTCTGGTGTCAGTCGCAAGCGCACCATAGCCATTGATGACAAGCCTTACAGTTTCTCATCCAGTTACAGCAACTGTATTCCTGTAAAACCTTTCTTCCCATTAAGAAAAGACTACAACGGGGATGATGAGCTTCTGCGCCTTATTGATTACATTAAGTTCTTGAACAAAGAAGAAAATGTTCGTGTTTTTGATCATAGACTCTGGAGAGAAAATACTTGACATCGATTTTTCATTTATGATAAATTATAGACTCGATAAGAAGGAATAACACAAACCTTCTGTTTAAATATTAAATGCTTCATTATTAACTAGATAAAAAAGAGGAATATATATTATGTCAAACAGTTCTGCTGAAATTCGTAAAGAGCAAGAAATCGAAATGGCATGGCGTCAACATAAAGGCCTTGATAAGGTACCTAGTAAAGAAAAGGCTTTTGAAATGGATGAGCGACAGCGACGACGCGGACGTTGGCACTAAATACGCAAGGCTCTTTGAGCCTTGTTTTTTTTGTTTAACAATATATAATTTGAAAATAAAAGGCTAAAAAAATGAACTCACTATACATTTATTACTTCTCCTGCATCATAAACCAGCCTGCTTGATTTTTAAAATCAAGTGGGCGGTAAACTTTCAGGAGGATTTATGAAAAACATGAAAAAAGCGCTTAGACGCCAAAAAACTCAGAATTATATCCAAAAGCAAAAGAAAATTGCTTCTATTAACGCACATCTTAATAATACCCTTTCGGATGGTTATTTTAAAAAACAGGCTGTTATGGACTGTGGTAATCCTAAATGCGGTCTCTGTGGTAATCCTAGAAAAAGCAAAGCCTTTAAAGGCCGTGACAATTCTACATTGCAAGAGAAGAAAAGTCAGCTTTCTTTTAATGAATATTAATTGAAAAAATACGTTTTCTTTGATATAATTGGCTCAAATTTATATATGATTTTTGGTCATTAAAGGAAATTTATGAAGACACTATTTAAGAAGCATTCAGATGAGACTCTTATTGAACTAATTGCAAATTCCATTGAAGAAGATGTTTTTGAAATTTCTGAAAAAGAACTCAAACTCATTCTAAAGGCAAACCATTATCGAAAAATAGCACATGGAGAATACTATTCCGAATTAAACAATTACGACTTACCTAATCTTTTCGTTGTTTCAAAATTTTGTGATAAACTTTATGTTAAAATTAGAGCTTGGGTCACTGACTTACCAGAGCATATCTTTTCGCATTCTATTGAAGTCATCGTCAAATACATGATTCCTTTAGCACATCGAACCAATGGACCAGCTTTTATTCTCAATAAAGAAAACTTCAACGCCACTTTCAACATGAAGGCTCTTTTTTATGCTCAAAATGGCGTATTACATTCTGACTTTTTTCCTGCCATTTTTTCTGATGGTCATATCGCTTTTTATTTTTTTGGTAAAAATAAAACGGCTGAGTTTAAAGAGACCGTTAATTTAAAAAAATATTATGACATTCGTTTCTATAACGATCATTTCTGTTGTGATGATAAAAAAGCCAGCTTTTTTATGAGTGAAGATGTTATTCGTAAATGGCAAATTTTTACTAAAGATGATAGCTTTATGACTAAAATTGAAAAAACACGAAAAACTGAAGAGCGCGAAATCAGTGATGATGTTTTGATATTTTTCTATGAGCATTTTGAAGACACTCTTCACCACTATTACTCACTTGTTAGTAAAGACAATATTCATGATTTGCCAAACCTTATCGTCAAAAATAAAGGTTCAGGAAAAATTCAAAAAATTTGGAGAAACTCTAATAACGAGAACCATAGAAACCCAGATAAACCGGCTGTTATAATCTATGAAGAAGATCGTATTGAGGAAAACTACTTTATCAATGGAATAAACATCAACAACTTCGTTACTGAAAGAAAAGAATATGAAAAAATTTCAGATATATTTGAACCTTAGAATAGAACCTGATTGAATTTCCATACTTTTTTTGTTATACTTTACAAAATTAATAAAGAGGACTAAAAATGGGATTGGATATTGATAAATGTCGTGTCATAAAGCCAGATGAAGCTGACAAATACGACTCACGCATTATTTTAACTGAAAAAGGTTATCCGGCTCGCAACAATAATAAATACTTGCTTATGTTTGCTGAAAAATTCAAAGACTATGTTACAGAAGCCGATTTTGAATACTACGACTTTGAAAAAGCATTTTCCGATATTGGATTGGATTATAAAGATTTCCAATGGGTATCCATGAGCGATCAGATTGTCTTCAAAAACATCCATGACGAGAATGACACGATTGCTTTTGATGAAAATCTTTTTCCAACCCAAACCTTTAAAGAAAAAGTTGTTTACTATGAACAGCTTGAATACCAACGCAAAGGCATGAAACTTTCTTTTTATAAAGAAATTCTTGCCGGTTGCTGGTACATTACTGATGACACTGAACTTGATGACAGTGAAAGCATGGATCTCGTTCTTAGCAATGAGGATCTGGAAAAAGTTAAACAACATGCTGAAGCAGAAAGTGATATTTTGAAATGGCATCTCAATGACGATGAATTCATTTATTTTTGTTACTAAAAACAAAGGATAAAAACATGAAAACATTTTTCCCTGCAATAGGAGATGAAAAAAGAGATAAAATCTATCGCTCACAAATGTTGAGCTGGATTTCTGTCTCTCTTATTTTTCTCATTTCACTCTATCGCCCTGACTTTCAATGGATGCTCAACTGGCTTATTCTTCCTTTTGTTTTGTTGATGACTTTTATAGATTTCTCTACATTTATTTTGTTTAAAAATCATGTTATCAACCATGATGAAACCATTCAACAATCTAAAGAGTTTAAAGAGCTTTTCTCAAGAGAAAACATGAAAAAAATCATGGACGCGACAGAAAACTCTTACTATTATGAGGTCAAAAGCATTAGTAATTCGATTACTTTTGCCGTTCTTTTAATTCTTGATTATCATTTGTTTGCTTTTATTATTGGCGCTTTTTTTCTTTATGAATATTTTGTTGTTATCCCTTTCATTAAAAATTATATAGATATTAAAAGGTAAACTATGAAATTTTTTATGTTTAATGACAAACAATCTTCAAAAAATAAACAATCCCTTTTTGAAGACTTTAGCCAAAATATTCACAAATGCCAATATCGAATGAATTCTTCTGAGTTTGAGCACATTATCGAAGCCAATTCTTATGAAATTATTGAAAAATCGATGGATTTTATTGTTTATTATTCAAGTAGTAATGTGCATGATTTACCTAATATTATTTACATTATGCAAGGCAGCAATGATAAAAATATTTATGTTATCGGACGAGCTTGGACCAAATCAAAACCCAAGAAAATGTATTTTCATTCCATTGGAAATGTCATAGAGGCTTTTCTTCCATATTTACATAGAGATGAAAAACCTGCTTATATACATAATCCTTTGGACTTCTTCTCAAAGACAGAGCCTGTTTCAGTTATTTTTGCTCAAAATGGAAAATTTCATTCAAATCATTATCCTGCATTTTATAGCGGTAAAAAAATGCAGTTTTTTCTATTTGGAAAAGATAAAACTATGAAATTCAAAGAATTTTTAAAACAAGAACAAGATAAAGACAAACTTACTTTTTTTCATAATAAAATCGGAATAGAGCATGATAATTACATTAATCTAATTTCAGACAAAAATAACTCAATCAATAAAAAGTGGATTTCTTATTGCCAAGAAGATGATTTCAATGTCATTATTGATGAATTCAAAGACACCAAAAACATTCGATTGAACAATACTATTTTAGATACTTTTTATAAAATGTATAAAAACAAAGAATTTGTTTTTTATTCATTAACGAGCGAAGACTCTTTGTATGATTTACCCGATTTAATCATCAAAGGCATTCATTCTGACTTTTGTCAGAAGGTTTGGAAAAATGCAAAAGACGAACCTCATAGAAATCCAGATGAACCAGCCGTAATTACTTATCAAGATGGTGAAGTTACTGAGGACTACTATATTGACGGAATTAATATTAATCAATTTTCTCCCTCAAGAAAAGAATATTCAAAAATTAAGGATCTTTTTAATCCTTGATTAACTGCTGGTCAATACTGTTGAATTCTCTTTGATTGATAAAGTTCTCTTTTTTGCAGCGTATTTATCCCACGCTTTTTCATGAAAATAAAATACAACAGTATTTGCAACAGGCTCGACAATGGCTATGGCTGATGCTATCCCAAATGACCCTGTTAATAGATAAGCAACCGTAAAACCCACTGTGACACTCACCGCCCTATCGGGCGATGCTTCTTCCCTTAATAAAAAAGGAATCTTTCTAACGTGATGACACTGTTATGTTTCGGCTCTC
>JYMV01032041.1_pt1 | contig 18705 bp, 26 predicted proteins | sample 338911 | NCBI WGS metagenome assembly JYMV01 (sample SAMN03354496, study PRJNA234377) | hydrothermal vent metagenome | biome: Deep sea; feature: Hydrothermal plumes at the Eastern Lau Spreading Center, Western Pacific Ocean; material: Seawater | place: Tonga | collected 2009 | depth 2000 m m
GCGTGAACTGTACGCGGTGGAAACTCCCATCAAGCCCCTCACTCAGGGTTTTGATCGCGCGAGTCTTGGCCAGTCCGGGTGCGCCTTCCACCAGCAAATGCCCATCGGCCAGCAAGGCGACCAGCAATCGGTCAACCAGATATTTCTGGCCAATGATCTGGCTGGAGATAAAGCGATGAAGTAATGCAAAGGCGGATTGTATCGAGGGGTTGGTATGGGTCACTGCGTCGATCTTTGTGGTTAATGGACAGGTTTCGATTATATCAGTGAACTATGATCAATGGGCTATGTGAAAGTTCCCCTTTCCCGGGGGGAGAGGAACCCTCATCCTGATTTTCTCCCTGAGGGAGAAGGGACAGAGCGGGGCATTGGTTCAGGAAGGCGGTAACTGTCGCGAATCAGGCTTATCCGATTTCGGCGCGAGATCGGCCAGCGTTGGTTCGGGATACGGATCCGGTTCACGACCAAAAAACTCGCCGAGCCGGTGCAACACTTTGACGATGAAACGCCAAAGCTTGGGCAGCAGCCACACCAGCAGCAGCACGAACGCGGCAATGAACACCGAAAACAAGATCGGGTAGTTGAGCGCGGCCCACATACCGCCAATGACAGCGATATCTTCCGCTATCGATGCCGTCCAGTTGCTGAATGGTTCGGGCGAGGTATTGATGACCATGCGACTGCCGGCCTTGGCCGCGTGTGAGCCGGCGGCAAGACTGCCACCGATCAGGAAGGCAGCCACCTCTGCGGCGACGCCGAGTTCACCGACGGCGCCAGCGGCAAGTACTGCGCCGGCCGGGATTCGGATCAGGGTATGTATCGAGTCCCATGCGGTATCCACACCAGGCACCTTGTCGGCAAAGAACTCGACCATGTACATGAAGCCGGCTGCCGCCATTACCATTGGATCGGCGACCACCATCAGGTCCGGTGGTAATACCAGCTGACCGGTATTGGAGAGGAAGCCGAGCATCAGAACCGCAGCGTACAGATTGATGCCGCTGGCCCAGCCGACGCCCAAGGTTAATGCGATGGTCGTTGCGATATCCATAACGCCATTCAACCGTAGTGGTTGGCGGGGGTCAAACGCCGGCGGCGTTCATTACCAGGCCGACGACACCCCAGACGGCAAAGACGAAGGCCACCGAAAACAGGCCCCCGATGATCGCGTATTGCGAGAACGTACCATACTGAAAATCGCGTTCCAGGTTTTTTTTGCTTTGTACACCAAACATCGCGCCCAGCACGCTCATAAAGACTTGGCCGAGGGTAGGTTTCAATTTATCGTTCATCAGGACAGTTTCCCAATCGCGCCATTGATAAAAGATTTGGCCTTGGCCGCTGCCGAGCCAATGCCGGAAACGCTGTTGTGTTCGGGGTAACCCATGCCCGACAAGACCGCAGCGAGTGCATCACGAGACAGGTTGGTGGCTTCTATTGATACGGCACCGGCCTCAAGATCGATGTCGACGCGGGTGACGCCATCAAGTCTCAACAGTCCGTTCTCGATGGTTTTCATGCAGCCACCGCAGTTAATGTTATCGACTTCAATTCGGGTAATCGTCATGGCTCACTCCGCGGCTGAATCCAATATACTAAATATTAGAGAATTCTAATATATGGTGGGTGATTCGTCAATACGGTGGCCCTCAGTCGGTAATGGTGGGGTGTCGGAATGTTGGATCCCGCGTGCGCACCAAAATTTCCTGATGCGAATCGCCGGGCGTGGGGTTAACCGCGGGGCGTATTTCCTGAGTGTACAAACAAAACTGATCATTCTCGAGCGCCTGTTGAATGATATTGACCCAGTTCTCTGGCTTTACTGACGTCGCGAAATACTCTTCATAGCCAATAGCCTGATCGTCACGATGTCGAATGGGTGCGACCGACTCCTGGATAGAATGCTTCAAGCCTGCCGCGTCGATCAGTACCGCCTTGCATCATTTACCGACAGGAGGACCTCGTCGCCGACCATGCTACTGAGCGCCGCAGCGGTCGACCCCATTCCGATGTTCAGCAACTCGCCAATGGCGTCGCGCTGAATCTATGATAATAGCGGTTCCGTGGATCCCTCCTTAAGCTACATAACTAATAATTTTGTATTCCGTTATCGGTTTGCCGATAAATTCAATACCCAGTGCCTCTGCCTTTTTACGGGTCGCGTCCTGAACATGGGCAGTCAGCAGGGAAATGTGGGCATCGGGGAATTTGCTCTTGAGCTTTTCGGCCAACTCCATTCCATCCATACCCGGCATATTAAAATCGATGGTCATCCAGTCGATCTCTGCGTCTTCCACTTTTTTTAGGGCATCCTCGCCATCCACGGCCTCGATGATCTGCCAGTCGGGCTGCACACTGGTCACGAAATTTCTCACCATCATGCGGGTCAGGCGGCTGTCATCGACAATGAGCATGGTTTGATTTGACATTATTAAACCTCGTAATACGTCAGTATTGTTGCGGGGGCGCGTTGGCGCCCAAGTCATCCGTAATGGCGTCACGCTGTGAGGTCAAACGGCATCGCGGGTTGGTTTCTTTAGCCAGACCTAGGGTTGTCTAGCCGCCTTCGGTTTCTGGTGACAGCTTTTTTTACAGTTTGGGAGATGAATACTAATGTTATTTAAAGGAAAGTTATTTAACCTATTGAAATATAATTAATTAATATAATAGGCACAATCTTTGCTTTGTATTCAGGTGAGAGGGCTGGGTGATCGCGACGTGAGTAACAAGGACAACCGAATGAACGACACAGTGTCTGTTTTGGAAACCGTACCCTGGTTGGATGCCTCGGATAGACGGGAATACTGTGATCGCCGTGAGGGTGACGCGTTGGCCGGCCTGAGATATACCCTGTTTGGGGGACGTCGTAGCGGTTACCGCAGGGCGGTGGATGGCCAAGCAGGTTATGTCGATCGGTATGATCCGTCGGTGTATCTGGTGGCGCTGGGTGTGTTGGTATTGAGTTGTCTCGACGCGTTGATGACTCTGAAGCTGATTTCCCATGGTGCAGTGGAGGCCAATCCGATTATGAATTATTTCCTCAATCAGGACGTCCAGCTATTTATCGAAGTGAAAATTCTGTCAACCGCCTTTTGTCTGGTGCTATTGGTCGTTCACGCCCAGTTTCATATTTTTCGTACCGTCAAGGTAACACGCATTTTGCATGGCTTTTTCATGATGTACTTAAGTCTGTTCATCTACGAGATATTTTTGCTCGACGGGATCAGCTGATCCCGTATTGCCGCTTCGTGTATAATCCCGGGTCTTAACCGGAGTTACACTATGTCTGAACAAACCTTATCCACCGAGCGCCGAATTCTGGTGGTGATGCGCCAAGTACTCACCTCCGTAATCAAGGACACCACGACCTCGCCGGGGCTGAAACATCCGCTTTCGGATTCCACCATTGACGATATTCGCCACTGCCTCAGTTTGTTGAGTGCCCGCGACATGGAGTTGGCGAAAGAAGCGGGGGAGGATCGTTCAGCGCGCCCGCATTTTATCGACGAGCCATCGACCTCGACGGTGGTGACGCTAGACACCAGCGGTCTGGACAAAAAGTAATCATCCCGTTTACTTCTCATCACCCAGAATAAGTTCCCTCTCCCTGAGGGCCATGAACGTTAGGGTGAGGGTGGCTAACGCTACGGTGCCGACGCCTTAATACTGAGCGCATGAATATCCGTCTGCATCGCATCCCCCAGCGCGTCGTAAACCATACGATGGCACTGAATCGGTGATTTACCCGCGAACGAATCTGAGGTGATGGTGACATTGAAATGTCCACCGCCACTTTCTTTGGCACCGGCATGCCCGGCGTGCAAGTGACTCTCATCCACGATATCCAATTGATCTGGATGCAAGGCCTCGGTAAGGCGCTGTCGAATCATCTCGATGCGTTCCGCGGTCATGGTAGTACCTTCTTGAAGGGTTTGACGACGACGCGTTGGTAGACGCCAGCGCCGATGTAAGGATCGTCATCGGCCCAGGCTTGCGCGGCCGCAAGATCGGCAAACTCGGCGACGATGAGGCTGCCGGTGAATCCAGCGGGGCCGGGTTCGTCGGAATCAATGGCCGGGTGAGGGCCTGCCAACAACAATCGGCCCAGATCTCTTAACTGTTTCAGGCGATCGATGTGCGCCGAACGAACGCTACGGCGTTTCTCTAGGCTGTCGGCGACGTCTTCGCTGATGATTGCGTAATACACTAGCTATTTTCTCCATCTGTTTCTTCTTCATCTTCAATGTAACGCGACATATATATAGCCTGTGCGAACACAAACACCAGCGTCGCGCCGAGCATGCCAAATAGCTTGAAATTGACCCAGTCCTGCTCCCGGGTTTCGGCGATACTGCACAAGCTCTGTGCCTGGCTACTCGCCAGTTCAGCGCAGGCAAATACATGGACCGGAGTGTCTGCACTGATGCCGGCGGCCTCACGCCACGCCGCATCGGCGATAAAAAACAGATTTGCCACGTACAGATTAATGCAGCCCATCAATAGAAAGAACAATATCCACATGATATTTAGACGCAGCCACACCGAGTCCGGCAGGCTGACGTTGGCCCCCATCATGCGTTTGACCAGTGGTTTCTCGCCGATGAACTGACTGGCGAGAAACACAATGCCGAACATCCAGTTAAGAATGCTGGGTTTCCACATAATGAAGGTACGATCCTGCAATAATAACGTCGCGCCACCAAACACCACGATGATGCCCAAGGTGACCAGATGCATGGTCTCAAAGCGGCGATGCTTCCACCAAAAACCACCGACCTGAACGAATGACGCAATGATCGCAACCGCAGTGGCGGCAAAGATGCCGTAGATTTTATAGGTAATAAAAAACAGCAGAATGGGGAAAAAGTCGTACAGTAGTTTCATAATGATCCAGAAGGTATTTCAGTGAAGAATTTTGGGTGATTTACACCACTCTGTGTAATAGCGTTCCATGACGTCGCGCACCGGCGCAGGGTAATCCAGTGCCTCCATCTGCTCCATGCCTTCGCGAAAGAAACTCGCGGCATCGTCAGGGATGTTATCTACCAAGGTACGAAAGGCGGCATCCATGGTTTGTGGGTTGTGGCTGCGGGTCGCAACGATGGCACGATTGAGGTTCAGAATACGCCAGGGTCGACCCGGATTAGTCGAGTCCAGATCGTTGCGTATGTCCGGTGTTACCGCATCCAGCAGCTCGCCCAACACCACGTACAGATCGGCGAGCAGTAAATGGTCAGACACATGATTGGCCAGATGCGCGGCGGTATTGACCACCGTATTCAGTTCGCTGAGTTCACCATCGTGGCGCGCAATCCACAACGCGAACGGGAAATACAAGCTGTTCAGGCTTTGGCTAGCCGCTGGCATGGATGCTGCCGTCGCGATCGCTAACATGTCATTAAAGATCTGGAACCCCCAATTGCCCAGACGAGTAATATCCAGGAGCTTCAGCGTGTCGCTGGAATCTGCGTCGTTCTCAGTTGGCTCATTTTCAGCGTCCTCATCTATTCTGAGCAGAACATCAGCCAACTGGTTCATCGCATCCAGCAACAACTCGGGACTGGGATCCATGTCCTGAGTATTATCGATCTGCTCGGTCAACTCGTCGGCGACCGATGCAAATGTTCTAAAGATGTCGCCCAGTTCGGCGATGGGTAGTTTCATGAGCGATATAAATTTTAAAGGTAAGACCTGTTTCGTAGTCAATTCTACTGTAACCTTGGTCGAAGAACAGAATTTAGTTTATAACGAGAATCTGCGCACAGGCCCGACTCATCAGCGGTTCGGGTAGACGTCAGGCACGGTTGGTGAGTATTTATGGCTCAGTATTTTGAGATCCACCCGGAAAATCCGCAACGACGACTGATCCATCAATCGGTAGATATTATCCGCCAGGGCGGCGTGATCGCGTATCCCACCGACTCCAGCTATGCCTTGGGTTGTCATATTGGCGATAAACGGGCGATGGAGCGTATCCGCGACATCCGGCGTGTGGACCACCACCATCACTTTACGCTGGTTTGCCGCAACCTCGCCGAAATATCGACCTACACCAAGATCGATAATACCGTGTTTCGACTGTTAAAATCTCACACCCCTGGCCCGTATACCTTTTTGCTTGACGCGACCCACGAAGTCCCACGCCGCTTGCAACACCCCAAGCGCCGCACCATTGGCATCCGCATTCCCGACAATGCCATCGTCTCGTTATTGCTTGAAGAGCTTGGCGAGCCACTGATGAGCTCAACATTGATCCTGCCCGACGAAGACCTGCCCATGTCCGATCCCTACGCGATGCGCGAACAACTCGGGCACCAACTCGATCTGGTCATTGATGGCGGTGCCTGTGGCTTCGAACCCACCACGGTGGTGGATATGACCGGCGGTACACCGATAGTCGCACGTCACGGCAAGGGCGACAGCGCGGTGTTTGATTAGGGCAACTATTCTGGGATGACCCGCTGGCTTCTCCTCTAGTTCAGCGCCAAACCCGAGCCCAAAGCCCGTACTGCCAAAGTCTGCTTTTGTCCCACCGGTTCGTTATACTGCGCCGATGAATCAACTCACCCTGGTGCAGCAAATCGCGGTATGGGCGTTGCCCGTTATTTTTGCCATCACCGTGCATGAAGTGGCACATGGATGGATGGCCAAACGCCTCGGTGATCCGACGGCCATGATGCTGGGCCGCTTGACATTGAATCCCGTGCGCCACATCGACCCCGTGGGCACCTTGCTGCTGCCTGTTATTCTGGTGGTGATGCAGGCCGGCTTTATTTTTGGTTGGGCCAAACCCGTGCCCGTTACCTGGGAAAATCTGCGCCACCCCAAACGCGACATGATCTGGGTTGCGGTGGCCGGTCCTGCGGCCAATTTGATCATGGCAATCGGCTGGGGCGTGGTATTGAAAGTCGGGGTCTTGATGAGTGGGGAAATGAACGCGGTAGCGACCCCGCTTATTCATATGGCCAAGGCGGGAATCATTATAAATATCATACTGATGGCGATTAATCTTATACCAATTCCTCCTTTGGATGGCGGGCGGGTATTGGCCGGGTTGCTACCCGGGCCGTGGGCATGGAAACTGTCGCGTCTGGAACCCTATGGCATGTTGATTATGGTCGTACTGCTGGTCAGTGGTCTGTTGGGCGTGGTTTTGGGGCCAGTTGTGTTCGGTTCCAAGGATCTGATTTATTCACTGTTTAGTGTGCGGGATACCTTGTTTTCCGCGGTTAATATTTAGGAGACTCAATGGAGTCACATCAACGGGTTCTGTCGGGGATGCGCCCGACTGGTGCATTGCATCTCGGCCACTACCATGGCGTGCTACGCAACTGGGTCAAGCTACAGCACGAGTTCGAGTGCTTTTTCTTCGTCGCCGATTGGCATGCGTTAACCACCGACTATGCGGATACCAGCGGTATCGAAGCGAGTGTCTGGGATATGGTGATCGACTGGCTAGCCGTCGGTGTTGATCCTAGTTCGGCAAAGATTTTTGTGCAGTCACAGGTGCCCGAGCACGCCGAATTGCATCTGTTATTGTCGATGGCGACGCCGTTGGGTTGGCTCGAGCGAGTGCCCAGCTATAAGGACCAGCAGGAGAAACTGCGCGATCGGGATCTGGCGACCTATGGCTTTCTCGGTTACCCCCTGTTGCAGAGTGCGGACATATTGATCTACAAGGCCGGTAAGGTACCGGTCGGCGAGGATCAGGTTGCGCATGTGGAGTTGACCCGAGAGGTGGCGCGGCGCTTCAATCATTTGTACGGTCGAGAGTCGGATTTCGAGCAAAAGGCCGATGCCGCGATCAAGAAGATGGGTAAGAAAAACAGTAAGTTATTCAATAAACTTCGCAATCAGTATCAGGAGCAGGGTGATCACGAGGCGTTGGCCGTTGCGCAGGCACTGCTCGAATCCCAGCAGAATATCACGTTGTCAGACCGGGAGCGTTTATACGGCTATCTCGAAGGCGGTGGCCGCATCATATTGCCGGAGCCGCAGGCGCTGTTGACCAAGGCCTCAAAAATGCCGGGTCTGGATGGTCAGAAGATGTCGAAATCCTACGGCAACACGATTTCCTTGCGCGACGATCTATCCGCGATCGAAACCAAACTGCGTACCATGCCGACGGACCCCGCGCGAGTGCGTCGAACCGACCCCGGTGATCCCGCCAAATGTCCGGTGTGGCAGTTCCATGAAATCTATTCCTCGGACGAGACCCGGAAGTGGGTTGTGGAGGGTTGCCGCTCGGCATCGATTGGCTGTATTGACTGCAAGCAACCGGTGATTGACGCGGTCTGCGAAGAGCTCAAACCGATTCAGGCGCGGGCTCAGGAATATGTTGGGCAACCCGATCTTATTCGTGATATTGTCCATCGTGGAAGTGAAGCCGCACGTGACGTTGCTCGCGATACACTGGATGAAGTACGTCGCGCGATGGGGCTTTCGTATAAGTAGCAGGGGAGTGATTGGCCCGCGTATGAAATGGCCGAAATGAGTCCGGAAAGTAGCACCCCCGAACAGGAAGAACTGCCGCTCGCAGTTGTCCGTGGCATCGCTGTCACTGAGCTTCCCAAAGACCTGTATATCCCACCCGATGCACTGGAAGTGTTTCTCGATGCCTTCGAGGGGCCACTGGATCTGTTGTTGTATCTGATACGGCGTCAGAATCTCAATATCCTCGATATTCCGGTAGCAGAAATCACCCAGCAGTATGTCCAATATATTGATTTGATGCAGGACATGCGTCTGGAGTTGGCCGGTGAGTATCTGCTGATGGCCGCGATGCTGATGGAAATCAAGTCGCGCATGATGTTGCCACGCCCGATTTCCGATGACGATGATGAAACCGATCCACGTGCCGAGTTAGTGCGGCGCTTGCAGGAATACGAGCGCTTCAAACAGGCCGCTGAGGATATCGATGCGTTGCCACAGGTAGGCCGTGATGTACATCCGGTGTCAGCCCATCCACCCGAGTTGAAGTTGATCAAGTCACCGCCCAAGGTCGAACTCTCTGATATCTTGTCTGCGTTCAAGGATGTGATGAATCGGGTCCAGTTGTACAGCAGCCATCAAGTTGAATTAGAACCATTGTCCGTGCGCGAACGGATGACCGATGTGTTAAGTCGGGTCAGGAACGGAGAATTCGTTGAGTTCGTCTCATTATTTAAAGTGGAAGAAGGACGCATGGGCGTGGTGGTTTCTTTGCTCGCAATTCTTGAGCTGGTTAAAGAATCATTACTCGACCTTGTCCAGGAAGAGGCCTACGGCAATATCTTTGTCAGAGCCGCCGAAGCCAAAACTGTCGAAGCCGTTAGTTTCACCTATACAGAGGACCCATAAGATGGAAGACACCCAACTAAAAGGCATTCTTGAAGCGGTGTTGTTGACATCGGATCAACCGTTGACCATTGATAACATGCTGGCCATCTTTGATGAGGAAGAGAAGCCAGATCGTGCCACGGTTCGCAAGGTGCTGGAGTGGCTACAGAATGATTTTACCGAACGCTCCATTGAGTTGAAGGAAGTGGGCAGCGGTTTTCGCATTCAGGTGAAATCAGACTATTCTTCATGGGTTAGCCGTCTGTGGGATGAGCGACCACAACGCTATTCCCGTGCGTTGATGGAAACCATCGCGTTGATTGCCTATCGCCAGCCGGTTACTCGTGGTGAGATTGAAGAGGTGCGCGGTGTTGCAGTGAGCACCTCGATTATTCAAACCCTGCTGGAGCGAGAATGGGTGCGTGTCGTTGCCCATCGCGAGGTGCCGGGGCGTCCCGCGTTGTACGGTACCACCAAGGCATTTCTGGATTACTTCAATCTAAAAAGTCTCGACGAATTGCCAAGCCTTGCCGCGGTCCGTGATCTCGACGAGTTACATCGCGAGTTGGAACTTGAGTTGGCCGTTCCAGAGCAGGCCGCGGATGCAGATTCACCAGCGGTTCAGGTTGGTCTCGCCGATGGTGATGTCGCCGAGGTCGCTGCTGGCGACAGCGGCGAATCTGAAGAGTTTATTGAAGCCCCCCGCGCTCAGGACGCGCTTATCGATGCCGAGCCACCGAATGTCGTCCACTGATCGCCGCCATCCAAAGTAAATTCCCTCTCCCTCAGGGAGAGGGTGGTAAGCTGACGCCTCGATATTACCAGCGCAGCCACGTCTTAAGTTACAATCCCCCGCATGAAACCCTCCACATCTGAACGACTACAAAAGGTACTGGCTCGCGCGGGACTGGGTTCGCGCCGACAGATTGAAGGCTGGATTGAAGAAGGCCTGATCACGGTCAATGGCAAGACCGCCGTGTTGGGCGCCAAAGTCACGGCGGATGATCAGATCCGGGTGCGTGGCCGCGTGGTCAAGTCGACCAAGTTACTTGATATTGCCCGCAAGGTATTGATCTACCACAAGCCGGAAGGCGAGGTGGTGACTCAGCATGATCCCGAACGTCGTAAAACCGTTTTCTCGGCGTTGCCCAAACCCGATCTGGGTCGCTGGGTTGCGGTCGGGCGTCTCGATATCAATTCATCTGGTTTGTTGTTGTTCACCACCGACGGTGAGCTTGCCAATCGTCTGATGCATCCAAGTATTGAAATCGAGCGCGAGTATGCGGTACGAGTACTCGGTAAGGTCAATGATGAAATGTTGCAGCGCCTGCGTGACGGTGTCGAGTTGGATGATGGTTTGGCCCGGTTCGATAGCGTGCGTAGCGCCGGTGGAGAAGGTGCCAATCATTGGTATGAAGTCATCATCAAGGAAGGGCGTAACCGTGAGGTTCGCCGCATATGGGAATCGCAGGGGATAAAGGTGAGTCGCTTGATCCGCACCCGTTACGGTTCGGTGCGTATGCCGCGCAATCTGCGCAGCGGAAAAACGCAGGAGTTGACCGCTGCGCAGCTACGCGAATTGTGTCGTTTGGTGGGTATCGAGGATGCACGCTCGGGACATCAGCGCGGTAAACCCACCCCGCGTCGCAAGACAACGGCATCCCGATCTTCGAAGTCATCCACCTCACCCAGACGAACTCGAAAGGGACAGCGCACCTCGCGATGACATCCGCAGATCGGTCCATGGCGGTCAGCGGCTCCAGACTGGGTGTGATATTCGATCAACTGTCTACCCATCATGGTGCGCAGCACTGGTGGCCAGCCGAGACCGCGTTTGAGGTAATGCTCGGCGCCATTCTTACCCAGAATACGGCATGGCCCAATGTTGAACGCGCACTTGATAACTTGCGTGCGGCGGATTGTCTGGATCCGGCAAGTATCGTTGCCTGTGGTGCCGAGCAACTGGCGACGTGGTTGCGGCCATCAGGGTATTTCAATATCAAGGCCAAGCGGGTCAAGGCGTTTTGTGATTGGTATCAGCAACGTGGTGGCTACGATAGTCTGGATCAACTGGACACTGATAGGTTGCGTCAGGCCTTACTGGGCGTCTATGGCATTGGACCGGAAACTGCCGACGACATATTGTTGTATGCCTTCGCTCGGCCGGTGTTCGTCATCGATGCCTATACCCGGCGAATTTTTTCCCGTTTGGGGTTGCTTGATGAAAGCGCGGGGTATGAGCAATTGCGCACCCTGTTTGAGCAGGCACTGCCAACCAATGTATCAATGTATAACGAATTTCACGCGTTGATTGTTAGCCACGCGAAGGAGGTTTGTACGGTTAAGCCGAGGTGTGATCGTTGTGTTCTGGCGAGTGAGTGCCCCTGTGCAGCAACCGTTGACGAATGCAATTGAAGTGGGGGACCAGTTGTAGTGGCAGTTTTAGTTCGTTATCAACCAAAATCAATTTGCGGCGACTCGGGTTCGATTCGACAACAATGTCGTGAATGACATCACAGGTGTGGAAGTCTTTCAGCGCGTGTTTGACGCCTATCATTAGATACACCGCGAAGTGAGAACGATCAGCGATCGCATGCAGTGCGCCTTCCAGATTTTTGGTGTTCGGCACCACGGCATTGGTTACATCCATTCGCACCAGTCCCTGGCCTTCGTTCCACACGTAGTAGGCTTGCCCGGTAAGATTGGCCAATTCTCGAAACCCATGCAATATCGGCATCGGGTTATCCGATTCCAATGCGATCGCGGATTGCTCCATCGCAAGCAGTGAACGTATGTGGCGTAATGTCGACATGGCTTGAGTATCGACGCTGGGAGGTTTTGGAACGTGAACTGAATCACCGTTGCGGCATGTGGCTTTCGCTGCGGTATCCGAACTGTGACTCAAGTCCGTGAACAGGGCAACCGACGTTACAAACTACTCGTGTCAATCCAAGAACCACTCCGTCATTCCGGAGAAGGCGTTTTAATCAGGATGTGACCGAGTCACTTTCGGTTGAAATAACCAAACGATTACGACCGCTATCTTTGGCTTGATACAGAGAATCATCCGCACGTTTCAATAAGTCCTGAATCGACTCACTGTCATTCAGCGTCGCGCCACCCAGGCTAATAGTGACCGGGATCTCGGTTTCGTCGCAGGTGCAGGGCATATCCGCTAGCGCACGACGCAGACGTTCGCCAAGCAATTCGGTGCCTGCTCCATCGGTATTGCTCAGGACGACCAGAAATTCTTCGCCACCATAGCGGAACAGAATATCGGTCGCGCGTATCGTATCGCCAATGCGCTGGGCAATATCGCGAAGGACGCAGTCACCAGCAACATGTCCATGCTGGTCGTTAATTGCCTTGAAATGGTCAATATCGATCATCAGCAGTGATAACTCACTGTCCTGGCGACGAGCGATACTGAATTCGCGAGGCAGCGCCTTGTCGAGTGCCGCACGATTGCAGACACCGGTCAGGGGGTCGGTGTGGGCGGATTCAACGGCCGCATGGAAGCGCAGCGCGTTGCGCAGAGGATGCATCAGCACGCAGACCAGGTTTTCGAGCTGGTTGGCTTCATCTTCCGAACAACGTGTACGGCGCATAAAGGTCATGTTTCCCAAGTATTCCGGGCCCATCATCAGACGATATTCGCAGTTATGCAGGGTACGCTGGCCAATCGTGTGGCTGATCCCAGCGCTGGTGTTTTGATATTGAACACCAGAATGATCGAGCAAACGGGCGACTTCGGCGCTAAACAGCGTGATCAATTCTTCGATATCCAGTGTCGTCTGCAGGACCTGGGTGATCTCCAGCAATGCGTTGCGAGGCTGGCGATTGCTGCTGCGAGGCAGGGCCCCTGCGGTCGTCACGACCCGGTGGTTGTCATTGGCCGCCTTGAGATTACCGCGAATTGTTTGATAGTTAGTTGCCATACTGACATTCCCTCTCTTTCTTTGTCGCCGATTACCTTGCGAGAATCATGCCAGAACAATCAGTTATCGAAAAAACAAACACTTAGCGATGTTTGTCTGGGGATATGTCAGAAAAATGGCGGTTTGTTTTTGCCGCAGGGGCTATTTTTGCCATGGGATACACACTTTACAGGCTAGAATTATGACGCGACCAACGACTGAGACACTTTAATACTATGGACAAGAAGTGTAGTGAATCCTCGTGGATGTTCATTGTTGCCCTGTTGGCGACATGGGTCTTCACCGCCCAAGCTGAAACACCGACGGCACGGGATCAACTTGCTGACGGTATGGTCAATCCCGGTTATGAGGAAAAACCCGCCTGGTTCAAGAATTCCTTTCTTGATATTCGCGAGGACATCGACGATGCAACCGCCAATGGTCGGCGTGTGCTGCTGTATTTTTATCAGGATGGTTGCCCGTATTGTGCCAAATTGCTGCGTGAAAACTACGCGCAGCAAGACATCGAAACTCGTACACGAGCCGGTTTTGATGTGATCGCCATCAATTTGTGGGGTGACCGAGATGTGGTCGACTTTAGCGGGAAAGACACCACGGAGAAGTCATTCGCGGTTGCGCTGAAGGTCATGTTTACACCCACGCTATTGTTTTTGAACGATCAGGGCGGGGTCGTGTTACGTGTCAACGGTTACTATGCGCCCCACAAGTTTGCGGCCGCACTGGACTATGTGGCGGGCAAGCACGAGGCGACGCAGAGCTTTCGTGAATACTACGTCAAGGCCAACCCGGTTCCAGCCCGAGGTGTGTTGCATATTGCCGACGACTATTTACCGGCTCCCTACCAGTTGAGCCAAGCGTCGCGGAAAAGTGGTAAGCCATTATTGGTTCTGTTTGAACAAAAACAGTGTGTGGCCTGCGATGAGTTGCATCTGGATATTTTTCAGCGTGAGCAGAGCAAACCTTTGCTGCAGGCCTTTGATGTCGTATTGCTGGATATGTGGTCGCGCGAGCCGTTGCAGACCACCGATGGCGCGACCATGACTGCAGCTCAGTGGGCGACGCAACTGGATATCAAGTACGCGCCGGGATTGGTGTTGTTCGATCCGGAAGGTAACGAGGCGTTTCGCACCGAAGGTTATTTGAAGGCCTTTCATGTGCAGTCATCGCTGGATTATGTACGCACGGGTGCTTACAAGACCCAGCCAAATTTCCAGCGCTATATCTCAGCTCGCGCGGAGGCTCTGGAGGCGCAGGGGATTCACGTCGATATTATGGAGTAGAGGGTGGTTATTGCGTCGCCGGCGTCGCCGCAACCGCCACACCATTAACCGCCTTGCTCGCATCCGACATCAGATACAAATAACTCCCCATCACATCATCCGGTTTCGGCAGACTATTCGGATTCTCCCCCGGATACGCACGCGTACGCAGGATAGTCGCTACCGGAACTGGCGCGAGGCTGTTAACGCGAATGTTGGTGTCCGAGAGTTCATCGGCGAGAGTCTGCATCAATCCCTCGATACCAAACTTGGATACGGCATAGCCGTTCCAGTAGGCGCGCCCTTTGCGACCGAGCTGATCGGAGGTGAACACGATGGAGGCACTGTGGCTGGCCGAGAGTAGATCCAGGCACGCGCGGGTAATCAAAAACGGTGCCGTTAGATTGGTTTGCAGCACGCGATTCCATGTCGGTACGTCCGCCATTCTCAGTGGGCTAAGTATGTCGAGCTCGGCGGCATTATGCAGTAGGCCATCGAGTCGACCAAAGTTGTCGTTGATGCTCTGCGCCATGGCCTCGAAGTCCTCGGGTGTGGCCTTGTCCAGTTTGAGCGGGAATATGGCGGGCTGTGGCCCGCCAGCGGCTTCAATTTCGTCGTACACGTCTTCGAGTTTTTTTACTGTGCGGCCGAGCAAAATGACCGTCGCACCATGGCGTGCAAAGGCCAGTGAGGCGCTGCGGCCAAGGCCATCACCGGCGCCGGTGACCAGAATGACGCGGTCGGCGAGCGCGTTTTCAGACGGGATGAAGTCGGCAAAGCTGGGGTATTGGAGGTCTGTCATGATTCGGACGATTCAGTTGCTCTAACAATCTTGTCTATAGGGTCGAGTTCGGGGAGTTGTTTGTGGTGATGGATTCCCAACTCAGTGAACTTGCGTGCACCGGGCAGCACCTTGCGTTCGAGTGAGCCGACGGCCTTGTTATAGTGGTCGACGCTGCTGCCCAGCGAGCGACCCATCTTCGCCAAGTGCTCGCCAAACGAGCACAGACGACCATACATATCTTCACCCAGGCAACGAATCTGTTCGGCGTTTTCGGCGACCGACAGTTGTCGCCAGCCAAACGCGACGGCGCGTAGCAGCGCGATAAAACTGGTCGGTGTTGCGATGATGACCTTCTGTTGCAGGGCCTCTTCGAGCAGACGATCATCGACATCAAACGCGGCACTGACAAACTGATCGCCGGGGATGAACAACACCACAAACTCCGGCGAATTTTTAAACTGTGCCCAATAGTTTTTGCTGGCGAGTTCACGGACGCGTTCGCGCACATTGCGCGCGTGGCGTTCAAGATGAAGCTGTTTGTCCGCATCTGTTTCCGCTTCCATGGCACTGAGATACGCATCCAGCGGTGTTTTTACATCCACCACAATCTCGCGGTTTTCCGGCATCCGCACCACCATGTCAGGGCGCAGGCGTCCGTTTTCGCTGTTGGTAGTTTCCTGTTCGAAGAAATCGCAGCGATCCACCATGCCCGCCAGTTCGGCCAGTCGGCGCAGGGTGAGTTCTCCCCACTGGCCGCGAACCTCGGGTCGACGCAGTGCCTTGACCAGATTGCGGGTCTCGGTTTGCAGGCGGGTTTGCGACTCGGCCATGCCTTGCAGTTGCTGGCTTAACGAGCCATAGGCCTCACGGCGTTCTTTTTCTATCGTCTGAATCTGTTGCTCGGTTTTTTCCAGCGCCAGCTTGATGGGTTTGATGAGTTGCTCAACCGCCTGTTCATTTTTGTCCATGTCCGAGCGCGCGGTTTGCTCGTGGCGTTTGAAGTTTTCCTGCGCGAGTCGCAAAAACTGATCGTTGTTTTGTTTCAGTGCTTGACCACTGAGTTCAGAGAAGGCGGCGCCGAACTGTGCGCGGGTTTGGGTCAGGATATCGGTCTGTTGCTGTGCCGATAACTGCTCAGCCTCGATGCGTGATTCGAGGCGAGCCTGTTGTTCGCGCAAAGACATGATCTGTCGCTGGCTGCGCAGATGCACCAGAGCGGCGGCAATAACAGCCCCAAATAGAAATGTCAGTACCAGTAACACAGGTTCAGGCATTGTCGTGAATCCAGTCGAGTAATTGTGCGGGCGAGTCGATTTGGCCATCGGCACCCCAGGTTTCTGGTGCATCAGTATCAGCAATGTAACCAAAGCTGGCAACCACCGTCTTCATGCCCGCTGCACGTCCGGCCTCGATATCGCGTTGCGCATCGCCGACGTAGACACAGCGCGCCGGCTCGCTGTTGGTCAGTTTGCAAGCATGCAGCATGGGTTCCGGGTGAGGTTTTCGTTGCTCGGTGGAATCGCCGCTGACGATGCAGGCCGCGCGCGTGTCAGTTGTTGCAGCAAGGGCTCGGCGAGCCAGCCAGGTTTGTTGGTGACGATACCCCAGTTCAGTCCGGCGCTCTCCAGCGTGTCGAGAACCAGCGCCATGCCATCAAACAGCTTCGACTCGTGCACAAGGTTGTTTTCGTAAATGACTAGAAAACGTTTTCGCAACCGTTCAAATTCGGCGTCGTCCAGCGCATCGCCAAAACCGACGCGAATCATTGCGACGCTGCCATGCGAGACCGATGGCCGAATCTGTGCGTAGGGCAGGGGTTCACATCCTTGTTCAGCAAGCAGGCGGTTAAGCGCCGCGGCCATGTCCGGCGCGGTATCCACGAGGGTGCCATCAAGATCAAACAGAACGGTGGTCAGACTCGTCGGCACTGCTTGGGGGTCTTTGATAGTGAGTGATGTAATTGACGTCGACGTCGCGCCCCAACGCATACACTTTGGTGAGCAGGTTGTAGCCAAGCCCGACCATGTGCTGAGAACTCAGGCCGCAGTTGCGTGCCCAGCGATCCAGTTCTGATGGGCGAATAAAACGCGCGTAATCGTGAGTGCCTTTGGGCAGCAAGTGAAGAATATACTCGGCGCCCAGAATCGCAAACAGATAGGATTTGGGATTACGATTGATGGTGGAGAAAAACACGTGGCCACCCGGTTTAACCAGGCGCGCGCAGGCCGCAATCACCGACTCCGGTGAAGGGACATGTTCGAGCATTTCCAGACAGGTCACGACATCAAAGCCGTCGGCATGGTCGTGCGCGTAGGCTTCTGCGGTGCTGAGTTGGTAGTCGATCTCGACACCGGATTCGAGTCGATGCAGTTTGGCGACGGTGAGGCCTTCCTCACCCATATCGATGCCACACACGGTGGCGCCGCGCGTGACCATGGCCTCGGCGAAGATACCGCCACCGCAACCGACATCGAGTACCGTTTTGCCCGCTAGTCCGACGCGCTCATCGACATAGTCCAAGCGCAGTGGATTGATTTCATGCAACGGGCGAAACTCGCTATTGGGGTCCCACCAGCGCGCCGCTAGCGCGTCAAAACGAGCGACTTCAGCGGTATCGACATTGGCTTGGGTATTCACAACAATTTATCCATAGATCCGGCGTTTGATCCCGCCATCCTGACCTTCTTCCCGAGGGAGAAGGTCAGGATGGTTAACAGAAAACATCCTAATTATATCCCGTTAGCAGACGTTAATCAGCGGAATCAGCCGCATTAATTCGTTCCGCCCAACTCTGCGCGCGAGTCACTAAATCGGTCACGTTCAGCGTGGTGAGTTGACCGCTACTATATAAATGGCGTGCATTGACCCAAGTATCGGTCACCTGATCCGCACTACAGGTATAAACCAGTTGCGAAATCGGGTGGTAGACCGGCTGGCAACGGGCGTCCGCCAATGATATCGCGACGATGTCGGCCGCCTTGCCAACCTCGAGAGAGCCGGTTTCTGCTTGCAAGCCGAGGCAGGCTGCGCCGTTCAGGGTCGCCATGCGCAGCGTGGCCGCCGCGGGCACGGCGCTGGCATCCGCGGCCACCGCCTTGCCCAGCATCGCGGCGGAGCGCATCTCCGAGAACATGTCCAGATCATTGTTGCTGGCGGCACCATCGGTTCCAAGTCCGACATTGATGCCAGCGGATAACCAATCCGCCACGCGCGCAAACCCACTGGCGAGTTTCATGTTGGATTCCGGGCAGTGCACGATATGCCCACCGCTTTCCGCAAAGGTCTCAATTTCGCTGTCATTCATTTGCGTCATGTGTACCGCGACCAGTGAGGGTGACAACAGGCCGATCTGAGACAGGTCAGCAAGCGGCCGCATGCCATGTTTGGCTACATGTTCAGATATTTC
>JYMV01047561.1_pt1 | contig 18701 bp, 16 predicted proteins | sample 338911 | NCBI WGS metagenome assembly JYMV01 (sample SAMN03354496, study PRJNA234377) | hydrothermal vent metagenome | biome: Deep sea; feature: Hydrothermal plumes at the Eastern Lau Spreading Center, Western Pacific Ocean; material: Seawater | place: Tonga | collected 2009 | depth 2000 m m
TGGTTGTGGTGCCTGTTGCGATGACCTGGCTCGCTGGACGAGTACGCGACAAGGAGGAGAGTTGAAGGTCGCAGTGGTGGGAGCCTCCGGGGTGGTCGGCGAGGAGATGCTCCGCCTCCTGGAGTCTTCTCCGCTGGGAGAGGAGAGTCCTCGAGTTTTCGCCTCTTCACGCTCGGCGGGGAGTCGGCTGCCGTGGCGCGATGGTGAAATCGTCATCGAGGAATTGACCTCGGGGATCGACATTGCAGGGATCGATGTCGCCCTCTTCGCAGCAGGAGCGGGCGTCAGCAAGGAGTGGGCTCCGAGATTCGTCGGAGAAGGGATCGCGGTTGTCGATAACTCCTCGGCATTCCGGATGGATCCTGCGGTCGCACTCATCGTTCCGGAGGTGAATGGGGACAGGATTCCCCCAGGTCCGGCGATTATCGCCAATCCGAATTGCTCGACGACCATCCTGTTGCTGGCCCTTGCTCCCTTGCGAGAACTCGGCACCTTCAGGGTCTTTGCCGACACCTATCAAGCGGTTTCGGGGGCGGGAAGGGCGGGGCTAGACGCTCTCTCCCGTGAAAAGAGCGGCGGCGCTTTCGAGCCGGGGAACCCCTTCCCCTTTCCCATCTCGGGAAACCTCTTCCCCCTCATCGGAGATCCCGATGCCGATGATGGCGTCACCACCGAGGAGCGGAAGATGCTCGAGGAGTCGCGCAAGATCCTCGAACTTCCGGATCTGGAAGTTTCGGTCACATGCGTCAGGGTTCCTGTCGAACGCTGCCACGCGATTGCCGCCACCTTGCTCTTCGAGGATGAGGACCGGACCCGTCTCGAGGGGGCGCGCAGGTTGCTGGCAGCAGCGCCAGGGGTTTCGGTCGAGGATGAGCTCACTTCCCCTCCCACCCCTGGCCCCCTGGCAGGGACCCACGATGTGGCAGTGGGGCGGTTGAGGGCACCGCAGCCGGACGTTCTCCAGATGTGGGTGGTGGGAGACCAGATTCTCAAGGGTGCCGCGCTCAATGCCGTTCAGATCGCCGAGCGCTGGCGACAGCAGTGAACCGATGACCCGGCGATTCCGGCTGGTCGTGGCATACGACGGTACTGATTTTCACGGCTGGCAGGAGAGCGCAGGAGTACGCACCGTCGCAGGAGAGATTCGCCAGGCCCTCGTACCGGTCTCCAGGGGCGGCGAAATCGACCTCGAGGGAGCTTCGCGCACCGACACCGGAGTGCATGCTCTCGGCCAGGTCGTTTTGGTGAGTCTCGAAACCAACCTCGATGCCGATCCCCTAGCTCGCGCTCTGGCGGCGCGGACACCTCCGGACATCTCCATCGTCTCATGCTCGGAGGTTCTCGATGATTTTCATCCGAGGTTCGATGCGATAGGCAAGCGCTACCTCTACAGGATCTGGAAAGGGGAGCGGGCTCCGCTCTTCGAGGCGAGAAATTGCTGGTGGGTCAATGAGTCCCTCGATATCGAGGCGATGAATCAAGCTGCTAGCTTCCTTGTCGGTCGCCACTGCTTCGCAGCGTTTCGCAATCGTTCCAAGGATGAACCCCAGGACACCACGCGAACGCTCGCGGCTCTCGACGTCCGGGCGCGGGGCGACTGGGTCTGGGTTCAGTCCATCGGCGATGGCTTCCTCTACAGGATGGTTCGCAACCTGGTCGGCACCCTGGTCGACGTCGGCAGGGGGGCGACCGGGGCGCAGGAGGTCAAGCGGATCCTGGCGTCGGGGGACCGTCGAGAAGGGGGCAGGGGGGCGCCTCCACAGGGGCTGTTCCTGATGGAGGTCGGCTATCCCCTCGGTCCGCCCCTGGAGGTTCGGGATCACCTCCCCCGTTTCTGACTCCAGTCTGTAAGTTATATAAATTTGGTGAGTTGTGATTGATCTCTGGCGCCAACTTGGTGCTCCAGAGATGGCGTGGTGTCCCCGGGTGTGTTACACCTTTCCCGATTCCTGGAGCGGGAACTCGGCCCCGTCGACCCCCTTCCTCTTCCTGGAGAGTGCCCCGGGATACCCCACCGTCGGGACCAGGCCACTGGAGGAATCGTTCGTCGATGAGAACGCGAACTCCGCGGGGGAGCGACACAAGAAACCGGAAACGGGAGCTGCCCGCCTGGGTGGCCAAGGAGCGGGAAGAAACGATGACCCTGGTGCCCGAATCAGAACGATCTCCCCGGATCGTCGCCTTTGGTGGTGGTACCGGGATGTCTTGCCTTCTGAGGGGCTTGAGGCGGCATTCCACCTCGATCACTGCGATCGTCACGGTGACCGACAACGGCGGGTCATCCGGTCGTCTCCGCAAGGAGTTCGACATGGTTCCCCCGGGGGATCTGCGCAACTGTCTGCTGGCCCTCGCCAGCTCCGAGCCACTGTGGCAACAGCTGCTCGGGTATCGTTTCGAGGAATCCGATCTCAAGGGCCACAACTTCGGCAACCTCCTCATCACGGCACTGACCAGGGTCACCGGCGGCTTCGACAAGGCGATTCGCGAGCTGCACCGCCTGCTCGGGGTCGAGGGCCAGGTGCTGCCAGCGACCGACCAGAAGGTGTCGCTGATCGCCCGCCATTCCGATGGCAGTTCATCGACGGGGGAGGTCGAGATCTCTGCTTCCGATCGACCGATCGAGAGGGTCGAGATGCGCCCCCGGGTCTCGAAAGCTGCTCCTGACATCGAGGAAGCCCTCGAACAGGCCGAGTTGATGGTCTTTGGTCCCGGAAGCCTCTTCACCAGCGTGATCCCGCCTCTTCTCATCGACGGGATCAGGGAACGGGTCATCGCCAACGGTTGCGAGAAGGTCTACGTGGCAAACGTCATGACTCAGCCTGGGGAAACGGGTGGGATGGACCTCCCAGCACACCTCGCCGCTCTCGAGAGGCACGTCGGGTCCGATGTGATCACCAGCGTTCTCGCCCACCGGGGAGGGATCCCCCAGGCGTTGCTCGACCTCTACCAGGGACAGGGAAGCAACCAGGTTCTCGGGTCTGATCAACTCACCAGTTCGGGTATGAGAGTGATCGAGGACAACCTCGTCGACCCGGAAGCATCGACGATACGTCACCACTCCGATCGTCTCGGAACGGTCCTGGTCGAGAGCTTGCTCGAGGTCGGCAGGCAGAAGAGATGAGCACCGGCTGCGCCGAGACGCTCACCATCACCCATCGCTCGGGGTTGCACGCCAGAGCCTCGACCGAGTTCGTCAGACTCTCCCAGAGATTCGAGTCCGCTGTCTTTCTCAGCAGGCCCGGGGGGGACACGGTCGATGGCAAATCGATCATCGCCATCCTCACCCTGGGCGCTCAACTTGGCGACGAGATCACCATCCGGGTCGAAGGTGCTGATCAGGGCGAGGCTCTCGACGCACTCGTCGATCTCGTGAAGTCCGATTTTCACGGAGCCTGATCGCTCCGAGCAGCTGGAGTACCGATGGAACTGAAGAAGGGGATCCCGGTCAGTCCGGGGATTGTGATCCGGGAGGCGTTTGCCCTCGATACCGAGGACTTGCGCATCCCCCAGCGCTTCATCGAGAAGTCGCAGGTCGAGGATGAGGTCGAGCGCTACGAGCAGGCGGTAGTCCTTGCGCAGAAGAGCCTCGATAAGGATATCGAGAGCCTCGGGACGAAGATCAAGATCCATACCCAGATCCTGGAGATCCACAGGGATCTCGTCGCCGACCCGGTGCTGAGAAAAGAGATCATTGCAGCGATTCGCGACAAGCATTACACGGCGGAGCATGCCGTCTCGAGGGTACTGAACCGTTACATCAAAAAATTCGCGGCGATGGATTCGCCGATCATCGCCGAGAGAGTCCACGATCTCTTTGACATCGAGAAACTGATTCTGAGCACCCTGCTCGGCAAGAAGATCGAGACTCTCAATACTCTCGAGCGAGAAGTCGTCGTCATCGCCCACAACCTGACTCCGGCGCAGACCGCGAAGCTCGATCCCCGCTGGGTCCATGGCTTTGCGACCGACGTCGGCGGCAAGACCTCCCACACCGCCATCATGGCGCGGGCCCTCGGAATCCCCGCGGTGGTCGGCCTCGATGACATCTCGACCACCGTCGTCGGGGGAGACCTGGTGATCATCGACGGATTCCGCGGGATCGTCCTCATCAATCCTGATGAGCGCACCGTCAAGGAATACCAATCGAAGGTGGAGGAGACCGCCAGGGTCACGCGCAGGCTGCGGAAGCAGGCGTCGTTGCCCGCGGAGACGATCGATGGGCATGCACTTCAGGTTCATGCCAACATCGAACTTCCCCAGGAGGTTCACAGTGCCGTCGAACTGGGTGCGGAAGGGATAGGGCTTTTCAGGACCGAGTTCATCCACCTCCAGACACCGAGGAACAACGAGGAAGTTCACTTCCAGCACTACAGAAACGTCCTGAGAGAACTGGGAAACAGGCCACTGACTCTGCGGACTCTGGATCTCGGTGGAGACAAGGACGATGGCCTCGGGTTGGTGGAAGAGAACCCGTTCCTCGGCTGCCGATCGATCCGGTGGTGCCTCGAGCACCCCGATGTGTTTCGTGCACAACTTCGCGCGATCTATCGCGTCAGTGCACTCGGTCAGATACGAGTGATGTTGCCGATGATCAGTTCAATTCCGGAACTTGACCGAACTCTGATGCTCATCGAAGAGGTGAAGGAAGAACTTCGTGAGGAGAATATTCCCTTCGATGACGACGTCCCCGTCGGGGTCATGATCGAGGTCCCTTCTCTGGCTGTCATCGCCGACCTGGTTGCTCCGAGGGTCAGTTTCTTCAGCGTCGGTACCAATGACCTGGTGCAGTACACACTTGCAGTCGATCGGGGCAACGAACGTGTTGCTGAACTCTATGACCCGGTCCACCCGGCGATACTCCGTCTGCTCGTCAGGGTCCTCGAAGTTGGGGACGAACACGGCATTCGTGTCTCTGTATGTGGCGAGATGGCATCGGAGCCGATCTATCTGCCGCTGCTGATCGGACTCGGTCTGCGCGAACTGAGCGTGAGCCCCCAGCTGATCCCCGAGGTGAAGCAGGTGATCCGGCTGGTGAGGGACTTCGATGTCCAGGAACTGGCGCATCGATGCCTCGATATGAGTGACGGATTCGCCATCACCCGGGAACTCCGTCGTTGGGCCCATGACCACCTTCCCGACCTCCCAAGGCGCTGGTAGAGGCATTTACCCCTGCGCTGCTTGTTGCCCGATTTGACGGTTTCCGCACCTTCCCCCTATACTTTCCGGGACCTATTCGATGGCGGGTCCCCGCCAGTGGTGCTGACCGGTTCCCGGTCCACGTCCCCTGGTTGACAGATTGAATTAACAGGGACAGGGCTCCTGCGTGGTCCTGTCGGCCAACCGCGACCGTAGAGGTTCAACCTCGAGGTCATCATGAAGGTGAGAAATATGTTCAGCAGGAAGAAATCGGTCGTCGGTCTCGACATCGGAACAAACGAGATCAAGGCGGTCGAACTCACCGATACGGGTGAGGGAGTCCAGGTCACGGGCTTCGGGTGGGGGAGGATTCCTTCTCCGGAGCAAGTCAGCGAAACGATCCGCACCGTTCTCCACGAAGCGGGGATCAGTGGCAAACGGGTCGTGACTTCGGTATCGGGCCGCTCCGTCATCGTTCGCTACATCAACATGCCCGACATGACGAATGAAGAGTTGAAGGCAGCTCTTCGTTTCGAGGCGGACAAGTACATTCCTTTCGAGGTCGATGAGGTCGACATCGATGGACAGAGCCTTCAAGAAACCGACTCCACCAGCGAGGGAGAGTCGGAGATGAAGGTACTGATGGTCGCGGCCAAGAAGGATCTGATCCAGGAACATGTCAGCCAGGTCCAGGACCTCGGTTTGACCCCGGTGGTCGTGGACGTCGATTGCTTCGCTCTCGGGAACGCTTACGCACTGCGTCAGATGAACAGTTCCAGGCTCGAGGATGAAGAGACGGTCGTGGCACTCGTCGATGTGGGCGCTACCAAGACAAACATCCACGTTCTGCGCGGAACCACTTCCTGTTTCTCCCGTGAGATCTACGTCGGAGGAAACGATTTCACCGACTCTCTCTCCCGCCACCAGCATATGGACGACTACGAAGCAGAGGAGTTGAAACGCTCACCTGACGGTCACGAGACGATGATCACGGAGGCGGTCCAGCCGGTTCTGGAGGACCTTGCCAGCGAGATCCTTCTCTCCTTCGATTACTTCGAGAACCAGTTCGATCAACAGGTCGCCGAGGTATTCATCTCTGGCGGAGCCAGCAGAACCCTCGGATTGAAAGAGACCTTCGAGCGCGTCTTCGGGCGCGAAGTTCGGGACTGGGACCCTCTGGAGAACATTCCGGTAAAGGCTGACTGTGTCGATGTCGAGGCGATCCGCGAGCACGCTTGCCAGTTGCCGATCGCCGTGGGACTCAGCTCGCGACTGCTCGACAGCGCCTGATCGAAAACGGAAACAATAGAGAAAGGCTGGAAGCGAAGTGATCAGGATTAACCTGCTGCCACTGGAACTGCAGAAGGCGGCACGCACACCTCGGATGGTCTTTTACACCCTTGCAGTCTCGACTGCCGTGGTAACCGTTGCTGGAGTTGGATTGCTCTGGATGTGGATTACTGCCGGGAACATGGAAGCGTTGGCCATGGAGAGACAAGCTCACCTGGCGACGCTTCAGCAAGAGGCGGCGGAAGTCGATCGAATCAACGAGGACATCGCATTTTACAAGCAACGTGAAGATGCGATTTTGAAGATCAAAACGCGTCGGATTCTCTGGGCGCCGAAGTTGGATCAACTGGTATTTCTCACTCCAGAAGAGATCTGGATCACAGGGTTGGAGATGAGAACGCTCGATCCTGGCGAGTATCAGTGGGACACCCGCGGTGGTGGGGTTCAGACGGGTGGTCGCCTGACCCTCGACTGTATCTCCAACGGGACCGATCCCTCCTCCTTCACCCGATTCAGAGCTGCACTGGCAGAGGACACTCGCTTTTACCGCGATCTCGTCGATGTCAGTTCCTTGCCAGACAACTTTTTTGGGGAGTTCATTGGATTCACCGATCATGCATGGAGCGTGATCGAGGGGGCGGGTGAGGTCGGGGACCTCCTGCGTTCGCGCATCGAGATCGACCTCAAGCCGCTCCATGACCCACCCGCACCTCCTCCTCCTGCAAAGAAAAAAGAAGAGAAGAAGGGCTAGACGATGAAACTAAACGAGAACAAGCAACTTGTCCTTGTTGTCGGTGCATTTGCACTGCTCTTCGCCGGTGAGATTGCGCTCGGGTGGATGGTCAGCAGCGACAGGGCCTCGTGGAAGCAGGAGATCGACAGGATCGACGCGGATCAGGCATTTGCTGAGACAAAAATCGCACAGGTCCCTCACCTTCGCGAGCGTGCCCGGGAACTCTCCGGAATCGTGCGCGATTACACCGCCATACTTCCGAGCCCCGACGAGGTGCGCCAGGACGCGTTCCTCGATGACATCACCGCCCTCAGCCAGGAGGCAGGGTTGCTGATCGATAGCGCGGGCCCGGTTGTGGTCAAGGAACTGGCGGTGGGGCGGAATCCCAGGGCTGGCAGTGCCTCCACAGTCAACTCCGCCGATCGTTTCCACAGGCACAAGTACCGTTTCACGATGCGTGGTTCTTTTCACGATCTGCATCGATTCATCAACCGTGTCGAAAATCACAAGAGGTTTCTCCAGATCGACAGCATCTCGATCCAGTCGGTCGAGGATGAGGATCCGGCCAGTTGGCAAGGTGAGATCGACTGGGCTGCCGCTCCCTCCGAGGTGAGATCCCTCTCCCTCGAAATCTCCACGTACACCTACGAGGAGAAAGACCTGAACCCGGAGGGCAGCTAGAATGAAGAATTCAACCTTCTACACCCTGATCGCTTTGTTCGTTGGTGTCGCCGTTCTCCTCTCCTCATCTGGAATCGGTGAGAACCCGGAAACCCCCTCTGACACGGCAGTCCCTGTTGCCGGTACGACGGCAGTCGAAACATCCACCGCCGACGAGGGCGTGGTCATCGAACTTCCTGACCAGCCCTTCGATCTCGCCATTGAAGTGCCTGATCAGGAGGCCTTCGAATCTGCACAAGCTGTGCTGGTCTTCGAGGAAGGATCGCAATATCAAATTCCCGCCTACGAACTCTTTCCCAACCAGAACTTCGACCCCAACTGCTACCCGATCCTCCCCGACGGTTTTCTACTGCATCTCCCGATGACAGAAATCGCTGATGCTCCGGTCGAGATCTTCTGGGGGACACCGGGGGGTGTTCTGACCGAGGTACCGGTGGAAGCCATCCTCGAGGAGGCATCCGATTGGACCTTCGAGGCGCCCGCGGAGACCTCCATCGAGGAGTCCAGCGAGCTGGTGTTCGACCTGCCCGCGGAGACCTCCATCGAGGAGTCCAGCGAGCTGGTGTTCGACCCGCCCGCGGAGACCCTCATCGAGGAGTCCAGCGAGGGGGTGTTCGACCTGCCCGAGGGGACCTCCATCGAGGAGTCCAGCGAGCTGGTGTTCGACCTGCCCGCGGAGACTCTCATCGCGGAGTCCAGCGAACTGGTGTTCGACCTGCCCGCGGAGACCTCCATCGAGGAGTCCAGCGAGCTGGTGTTCGACCTGCCCGCGGAGACCCCCATCGAGGAGTCCAGCGACCTGGTGTTCGACCTGCCCGCGGAAACCCTCATCGAGGAGTCCAGCGAGCTGGTGTTCGACCTGCCGGTCGAGATCCTCGTCGAGGATGGGACCGGGATCGCCTTCGAGACGCCGCTGGATGATCCCCTCCTGGTGGCCACCAGCCCGCCGCTGGTCATCACCGACGCTGACCCCTCCCTGGTGAATGCCGGTGAAGCCGAGGGGCAAGAGGGATTCGACAGTTCCAATGTTGCTTTCGCCGAAGCTCCTACCGTGGTTTTTCCCCTGACCTTGGGTGGCGAGGGCGGGGCCACCGACCTCCCCATTCTCTGGCAACCGCCGATCCCTTCCAGTTCGGCAGTGGTGGGGGATAGCGAGATTCCCGCGGTCACCGTCATCGGACCCATCGTTACCGGTGAGGGTGCCGACAGCACCGATCCCGCTGGCGATGATCCGGTGACTGGTGGAGTTGCTGACGACGAGGAGAGACAGGCGCAGGACCTGCGCGAGGTCGAGCGCCGCATCGGCGAGTTGCGTCGATTCGTGCGCGAGGACATCCAGCGCCAGCGCTGGTCCCGGGTTCTCGGTAGGCTGAAGGAACTGGTCGCCCTGCGCCCATACAATGCCGACTACCATCTGACACTGGGGCTCGTCTACCGGCGCCTTGCCGCTGAGGCTCTCGAAGACCTTGGTAGCGAACTGAAAAGTGAAGGTAAGACGGACGCGGTGATCCTCGCCGCCCAGCGCGACCTTGCAAGGAATCTCCTCGAGTTCACAGGAGCTCAGAGGAAATTCCAGGAGTACGAGGATTTCGGCGGTAACGAGGCGATCTCGTCGTTGCTGCTGGCCGATGTCCTGGCGGTGCGAGGTGTGAGGGAGGAAGTCTTCACTCTCCTCGACAGGGCCGCCAGCCTCGGGATCAACATCGCCCGGGCTTCACGGCAATTCCCATCCCTGGAGAGTTACACCCATGACACTCGCTTCGTTCGTGCGGCTCTCAAACTCGAGCACTACGAGATCCAGCACGAGGGCCTTCGCGATCCGTTCACCAGCAGTTTCAACCGTCTTTCCCGCCCCGGTACGCCCGGGGACCCGGTCCCTGGCGGCTGGAATGTGGAACGTCAGCAGAAGGTTCTTGGCGAAGCGCGCCAGGCGGTCAAGAGAATCGAGTATGCGCTGCGCATCAACGACGAGGAGAAGGCGAAGGAGTTCTATGTGCAACTGAGAAGCCTGGGGGGCCACCTCTCGCGCTTCACCGAACCGGAACTGGCCGCGGAATTCCGGGCGATTCTCGACAGGATCGACGAGATCGAGAAGGGGATAGACGAGATCCGCCTCAGTTATCTCTACGGACTCGCCTACAAGGGAACCCAGGAGATGGAACGTGCTTTCCTCGAGCAGGACTTCCAGCGTCTGGATGAACTTCACGGAGAGGTCGAGCGTCTGGCGCTCGACCTGGAGGTCGTCGATAACGACTACATCCTTGTCGCCCAGAAAATACGCGAGTTCAGCGATCGCCTCCTGGAGCGGTCGGAAATCGTGCGGGAATTTCGGGCACGGAACATCAGGATCCAGGGGATCATCGTTTCTACCGATGGCTCCCAGGCGATCATCGAAAACCGTTGGCTCGAAGAGGGATTCAGCTTCGATGGGGTCAAGGTCGCCAAGATCGAGCCCACTCGAGTCATCTTCCTCTACCGCGGCGAACTGATTCCTCAGATGTTTCGTCGCTACTGAGAGGAGAAGGAAGGAAGGCTGGGTGTGAGCCCAGGGCGTTCACCCGGCCTCCCGATCAGTTGATGGTTCGCATTTGTGGCGAGGTATTGTCCAAGGTTCACCTCGCTTGTACCGATAACGAAATACCCACTGCTGTAGCCTCTCGGACCAGCGGCTGGCAAGTGGAATCCACCGTACCCACGGGAGGTCTGAGAATGACCCTGAAATCCGGCCCCGACACACAGCGGGCCTTTCTTCCTTTACTGTCGCTACTCCTCGTTCTCCTCGCCGGATTGCCGCTGATGGCGCAGGACGGAATCAGAGAGGGACGTCCGCGCAGCATCCGGACTCTCGACTACATCACCGTCGATGTCAGGGACAAGGATCTGACAGAGGTTCTCTCCGAGATCGGCCTGCAGGTCGATGTCAACATTGTCGTCGACCCCAATGTCGACGAGAAGGTGACGCTAATTCTGGATTCGGTCAACTGGCGCAAGGCTCTCGACGTGATCGCGCGCCACACCAGTTGCACCATCGTCCACGAGAGTGACCGCCTGATCCGCTTCACCCAGCCCCCTTCGATCAACATCGAGTTTCAGGATGCGGACATCAAGGTAGTGCTCGACCTGCTGGCCAAGCAGAGCGGCGCCAATATCATCATCGCCGAAGACATCCAGGGAAAGGTCTCCCTGACCCTGCGCAATGTTCCCTGGCGCGAGGCTCTCGACACCATCGTCAAGACCGCCGGATTCGTCACCGTCGAGGATGCTCACGGCATTTCCAGGATCATCCGCGTGGTGCGCCCGGAGACGCTCAAGAAGCAACTCGAGACGAGAATCATCGCGCTGCGTTACATTCGCCCGCCGGAGCCGTATGTCGCCATCATCTCCGACATCGATAAGCAAGCGGGTGCCATCAGCACCGACAAGGGCGAGGTCGAGTTCACCCTGCTCACCGCCCTGCGCAAGGCGCTCAGCGAGGATGGCGAGATGGATTTTGACGTAAAGACGAACTCCCTCATCGTCAAGGACGTTGTTCCGAGACTCGATGAGATCCAGGCCATCATCGACCAGGTCGACGTTGAGCCGGCGCTTGTTCAGGTCGAGGTCAAGTTCATCTCGACGACCAGCGATGACATCCTCGAAGCGGGACTGAAGTTCGACGACCCCAACACCCCCGGGCGTGACGGACTGCGTCTGGGAGCCTTCGGTACTCCTGCGCAGGGACCGGTCAGCCTCGATAACACCAACTCGAGCCTGGTCAACAACGGTGGCACCTGGCCCTTTGACATCGGCAACTGGGAATCGCTCGGGACTCCCTTCCAGGCCCTCGGGGTACTCGATTTCACCCAGACCCGGCTACTTCTCTCGCTGGTCCAGGATGATGAGAACTCGAAGATCATCCAGCAACCGTTCCTGACGACGATGGACAACTACCCCTCGACGATATTCGTCGGAGAGGAAGTTCCGTTCGCGGTTCAGAAGGTCCAGCAGGATCAGAACGGCAACGTCACCGTGTCGATCGACGAGAATGATCGCTCCCCCGTAAACATCGGGTTCACTCTTTACATCTCGCCGCACGTGATCCCTGGCACCGATACCATCTACATGAACGTGATCCCGAAGGTCAGCACCCTCGTCGGCAACACCTCGGAGATTCAGGGTTTCGATCGTTTCCGGTTTTCTGACCCGGGTGGCGCTGCCTCGACCTTCATCGACCTGCCCCGTGAGAGTTCGCAGACGGTCGTGACCTACCTGCGTGTCGAGAGCGGTCACACGGCAGTGATCGGCGGGTTGCACACGGAGCGCCACATCGAGATCGAGAGCAAGATCCCCCTTCTCGGAGACATCCCCGGCCTTGGCTACCTCTTCAAGTGGCGCAAGGTTCAGAAAGATGTCGAGCATCTCCTGATCCTGGTCACCCCGAAGGTGATCAAGAGCAGCGACGTCTCCGACGAGATCTACGAGCGTGCCCTCAAGGAGGCGCAGCGCCACGATTACTTCCATACCAAATATGGCGACCAAACCTCGTTGATGGGCCTTCCCTGCGCGGGGGAGAAGTAATTCCCCCATCCGCCGGCTCGACGGCGGGTTGATCCTGGCGGTTCAGGTTCTTCCGTTTCTGCGATCAGGGCCCTTCCGACTCGGTTCGGAGGGGCCCTGTTTGCATCCTTGCGAGTCCGGTGGACTTGAGTTCGGGGTGGAGTACACTTCCTGCCTTCGACGGTGACCACCGTCGAATCTTTCAAGTCCAGGGTTTTCCGGGGGTTGCCGTGAAGAGCTTGCTGGTTAACGTGATCGCCGAGGAGGAAGTTCGGGTTGCCGTCGTCGACGATGGCGAGTTGGTCGAGTACCACCTCGAGGAGGTCGACGGACGCAGTCTCCTGGGCAACATCTACCTCGGGCGCGTCGTCAACATCGAAGCCTCGATTCAGTCCGCCTTCGTCGACCTGGGCGAGTCGAGGGCGGCGTTTATGCACGTCTCCGATCTTCACCCCGCTTATGACCGGGCGCCTGAAGTCCCCATCGACCGACTGGGGGAGACGCCGGGGCCGGAGACGGGGCGAGCTCCGATCCAGGATCAGCTGCGTCGCGGCCAGCCGTTGCTGGTGCAGGTGACCAAGGAGCAGATCGGCTCGAAAGGTCCCACCGTCACCACCTTCATCGGTCTTCCCGGGAGGTTCCTGGTGCTGATGGCGGGGATGGAGGAGCCGGGAGTCTCGAAGAGGGTGTCCGGGGCGCAGGAGAGGGAGGATCTGCGCAAGGCCGCTGAGAGCCTCCAGCCTCCCGACAATGCCGGAATCATCGTTCGCACTGCCGCCCGAGGGGTGGCTCTGGAGGAGTTTCAGAGGGATCTGGAGGCCCTCAAGAGGGTGTGGGAGGAGATCTGCGACGAGGCGACTGCTGTCGCCGCTCCCCGGCTGCTCTACCAGGAGGGCGATCTGGTCGAGCGCTCCCTCAGAGACCTCTTCGGGCCCGATATCGACGAGGTGGTCGTCGATGACGCCGGTATGGAGGAGCGAGTGCGAGGTCTGCTCGGAGACCGCCAGGATGAAGGCTCGGGCCGGGTCCGGTCCCACGAGGGAAAACTGAGCATCTTTCGCAGGTTCGGCGTTGAATCCGAAATCGACAATATCTACGATCGGAAGGTCGCTCTGCCCAGCGGAGGCTCGCTGGTGATCGAAGAGACGGAAGCTCTGGTCGCCATCGATGTCAACTCCGGCAGCAGCCGTGAAGAAACGAATCTCGAGCAGACCGCTCTGGGTACCAACCTCGAGGCTGCGACGGAGATCGCCCGGCAGTTGCGACTGCGTGACATCGGCGGCGTTGTCGTCTGTGATTTCATCGACATGGTGGATGGACAGAACCGTTGCCAGTTGGAGGAGGCCTTCGTCGCCAGGCTAGGCCTCGACCGGGCGAAGGCCTGGGTCAGCAAGCTCTCCCGCTTCGGGATCATCGAGTTGACCCGGCAGCGACTGAGGCCTTCCAAGGATCGCCTCGGTCGGGAAACCTGTCCGCTGTGCAGCGGTCGAGGAACGGTTCGCAGCCCGAGGAGCGTTGCGACGGCAATCTTCCGTCAGCTTCGCAGGGACCTGGGGGAATGTGAGAAGGAAGAGGTGCTGGTCACCGTTGCTGACGAGGTCCTGGAGGTCCTCGTCAACCGTAGACGCGACGACCTGACCGCCCTCGAGCAGAAACACGGCGTTCGGATCGAGGTCCGAACCGGATACCGCCGGGGACCCGAGAGGTATCTGATCCAGTACCGCTGAATCGTGACGCCCGGATGGTGCGTCGGGAAGAGGTCAGAATGTACGCGATCATTCGCGATGGTGGGCGCCAGTACCGGATCGCCGAAGGGGAGACCCTCTTCGTCGATCGCCGTGAAGCCGAACCTGGCTCCCAGATCCAGTTCGGCGAGGTGCTCTCGATCGAGTCGGAAGGGGAGGAGTTTGTCGTTGGGCAGCCGCTCGTCGAAGGAGCTTCGGTCACCGCCGAGGTTGTCGGTGAGGTAAAGGGGCCAAAGATCATCTCCAACCGTTTCCGCAGGAGGAAGGGCTCCCGTACCCGTGCGGGGCATCGTCAGAATTACACTCAGGTCCGGATCGAGAAAATTAACCGCTGAAGAACGTCGCAGTCGCTACTGCGAGCGATGGGAGGGCAGGATGGCCCATAAGAAGGGGCAGGGAGCCTCGCGAAACGGTCGCGACTCCAACGCCCAGAACAGGGGAGTCAAGAAATACGGCGGTGAGGTCGTTCTGGCCGGGAACATCCTCGTGCGTCAGTGCGGGACGAAGTTTCACCCCGGTCGCAACGTCGGTCTCGGCAGGGATTACACCCTCTTCGCCCTGACCGACGGCACCGTTCGCTTCGGAACTGGCCGCAAGGTGCACGTCGAAGCGCAGGAGTAATTGCAACGCTCCAGCAGGAGCGAGCGTCTAGGCGATGATCATTCTGCGGGAGGGGTCGATTCCCCTCCCGTTTTCCATGATGCCAGTGCCATGATTTCTGATCCTGAACAAGGAGTGGGAATCTGTTTCCGACGAGGGATGGCCCGATGGGGATGCGTTTTATCGACGAGATCCGAATCCGCGTTCTCAGCGGCAAGGGCGGCGAAGGCTGCGTCTCCTTCCGCCGAGAAAAATATGTCCCTCGTGGCGGTCCCGACGGCGGTGATGGGGGGAGTGGCGGCAGCGTCATCCTGAAAGCGGATTCCCAGGTCTCGACCTTCATCGATTACACCAAAAATGCCCTTTACGATGCTGCCAAGGGGCAGGCGGGATCGGGCAGGAACAGGACGGGGGCAAATGCCTCGGACCTCCTACTGCGTGTGCCGGTCGGTACCGTTGTCCGCGACAGCAAGGATGGATCCCTGGTCGCTGACCTGACGGAAGATGGCGTCTGTTGCGTGGTTGCAGAAGGGGGAGGTGGCGGGCGCGGGAACAAGAGCTTTGCCACTTCCACGAACCAGGCACCGCGGGAACGCACTTCCGGCGCTGACGGAATCGAGCGCGGACTCGATTTCGAGTTGAAGGTGATCGCAGATGTCGGTCTCCTCGGGCTTCCCAACGCCGGGAAATCGACATTCCTGTCGCGCGTCTCCGCTGCCCATCCTCGTATCGCCGACTACCCCTTCACCACCCTGCAACCTCAGCTGGGTATCGTCGATCTCGATGGCGAGCGGAGAATGGTCATCGCCGATATCCCCGGTCTCATCGAGGGGGCTCACCAGGGAGTCGGGCTCGGCCTCGAGTTCCTGCGCCACCTGGAACGAACCCGGGTTCTTCTGCACCTCCTCGATCCATTCGAGAGAGACATCGACCAGCTGGTGGAGGACCACGGAGTGGTCCGCAACGAGATCGCACGCTACTCCCATCAGTTTCTTGAGCGCCCCATCCTGACCGTCGTCAACAAGAGCGACCTGCTTGCCCCCGAGGCTGGAGAGACTCTCCGGAGAGAACTGCAGGAGAGGATCGAGGAACGGGTCTATCTGATCTCTGCGGTCGCCGGGACGGGCCTCAGGGATCTTCTGGAAGCGCTCTGGGAGCGTCTCCAGCCCCGTGGTGATTAACCCTCCGACACCCCTCTTCTGGCCGATGTGCCGCGATCGCTCCTGCGGGATATACTCATCAGGACGGAGTGCGCCCGCCACGGCACCTCCTGTCCAGCCCCGCACCCGGGCGGGGGCCGGCGCCGATTTCCGGTTCCGGAACCAGACACGGCTGAACGTCACAGCCACTTCGGCGGGAGCACCGATGGAATTTCATGAAATGTTGCGAAAGATGGTGGTCGAGAAGGCCTCCGACCTCTTCATCAAGGTCGGAAGTCCTCCTTCCCTGCGCGTCGATGGAGTGATTCACTTCCTCGATACCGAGGAGGTCGCACCTCACGACGCCCAGGAGATCTTTGAGATCATCGAAGATTCTCGTCCCGAGCCACTGCCGACCTCGCTCGACATCGACACATCTTATGAATTGCCCGGGATCGGTCGTTTCCGGGTGAACATCCTCCACCAGCGCGGGCAGATGGGCTTCGTCTTCCGCCATGTCATCTCCCAGGTCCCCTCATTCGAGGAACTGAGCCTTCCCGCGGAGATACTGACGCGCCTCGCCGTGCAGAAGCGTGGCCTCGTCCTGGTCACCGGCAACACCGGATCTGGAAAGTCGACGACACTGGCCTCAATGGTCCATCACGTCAACGAGAACTACAATCGTCACGTTCTGACGGTCGAAGATCCCATCGAGTACACCTTCCGGGACCGAAAATCGATCATCGATCAGCGGGAGATCGGCATCGATACCGCCAGTTTCCCGATCGCACTCCGCCATGCATTACGTCAGAGTCCGGACGTGATTCTCATCGGAGAGATGCGCGATCGCGAGACGATGGAGGCCGCGATCTCGGCTGCTGAAACCGGGCACCTCGTTCTCTCGACACTGCACACCATCAACGCCACCCAGACGATCGAGCGGATCATCAATTTCTTCCCTCCGCATCAGCACGACCTGATCCGACTCCAGCTTTCCCTGGTCCTCAGCGGGGTCGTCTGCCAGCGCCTCGTTCCCCTCAAAGAGGGTGGGGGGAGGATTCCTGCCCTCGAACTGATGATCAACAGCCCGACGATCCGGGAGTTGCTTCGTGAGGGTAGGACCCACGAACTGTACTCGGCGGTCAAGGATGGCGAGTACTTCGGTTCGGTCTCCTTCAATCAGTCGCTGCGGAAGCTCTATCAGGCTGACAGGATCAGCCTGGAGGCTGCGGTGGCGAACTCCGATTACCCCGATGAACTGCAACTGGAACTGCGTGGGGTCTACAAGGGCACCGCAGTCGGCGACTTCGACTTCGATTACTAGAGGATTTCGCGAAACGAGAAGAAACCAGGGCGCACCACTCGAGCTGAGGGGTGCGCCCTTTTCCAATATCGGCTGTCGTCTGACCTTCTCACAGTTATCCTGTGTTCTCGAGGAGGAGCGTTGGAAACCCTAGCCATCGACATCGGTAACACCCGCGCCAGTTGGGCCTGTTTCAAGGGCTCCGCCATCACCTCGAGGGGACAGCTCGAGAGCTTCGATGGCATCGGAAGTGTCGATCTCTCATGGGGGGACATCGAGACCATCGGAATCGGTTCCGTCGATCCGGACGCCTGTCGGCGTCTGCTGGCGGTTCTCGAATCGGTGACGGGGATTGTGCCCATCCAGATGACCAATGGAGCTGAAGTTCCGATCCCCATCCTCCTCCCCGATCCGGCTTCGGTGGGGACCGACCGCGCCCTCAATGCCCTCGCCTGGTCGAGGCGAGAGCCGGGAAGAGGGGCGGTGATTCTCGATGCAGGAACCGCCCTCACCGTCGATGCCGTCTCCAATGCGGGAGAATTTCTCGGCGGCTGGATCGCTCCCGGTCTCGACCTTTCGGCGAGGGCCCTCGCCACTGGCACCGCCCTCCTGCCGACGGCGGAAAGAAGCGTCGCTGAAGGACCGTGGGGAACCGACACCAGTAGCGCCACCTCCGGTGGGATTGCGATCCTGCTCGCAGGCGGCGCACGGGCGCTGCGAGACCGTGTTCTCGGCGGTCTCGACGCTGACGTGGCGACGGTGGTGACCGGTGGCGATGGTGACAGGATTTCCTCGTTGCTGGGGCCCGAGGTGCTGCATCTACCTCACCTCACCCTCGAGGGGATCGCTCTGGGCGCTCATGAGAGGCAGGGTGGCGTTGGCGATTGAGGTGCGTCGGGTCAGCGCAGACGGCCGCGGGGCCCTTCATGCCCTCTTGCTGAGGGGAGAAGGCGCCGGCAGACTTCTCTCTCGCGCCTTCTCCCCTCGTGTCGGCAGGCCCCACCTGGCAACCCATGGCGACCTGCTCGGTCCACAAGGGGAGCCGATCGACGACGGCCTTCTTCTGCGACTGGAGGGTTCCCCCGAGACTTATCTGGTGACGCTCCATGGCAATCCCCACGTTGCAGATGCGCTGATCGAATGGTGGGTGAGCCTCGGTGCCACGGCGTCGGAAGATCTCCTGCCGCCGTGGGGGGATGGCGACCCCATCTTTCGCGATGCACTCTCCTCGCTTCCCCGGGCACCGGGCTCCCGAGCGGCAGCGTTTCTCCTCGAGCAGGGGAGTGCTGGCTTCGCCCGGTGGCTGCGATCGACCGCCGGGAGGGTTCCTTCCCAGGAGGAGATCGGGGATCTGCTCGAACTCGCCCCGGTCGGAGAGGCGGTCCTTGTGGCAGCCCGGGTCGCCCTGGCGGGAGTCCCAAACAGTGGAAAGAGTACCCTTCTCAACCGCCTTGTCGGGGAGGAGCGAGTGGTCACCTCACCTCTTCCTGGAACCACCAGAGATCTCATCGAAGAGACGATTCTGTGTGGTGGATTTC
>JYMV01026647.1_pt1 | contig 18697 bp, 15 predicted proteins | sample 338911 | NCBI WGS metagenome assembly JYMV01 (sample SAMN03354496, study PRJNA234377) | hydrothermal vent metagenome | biome: Deep sea; feature: Hydrothermal plumes at the Eastern Lau Spreading Center, Western Pacific Ocean; material: Seawater | place: Tonga | collected 2009 | depth 2000 m m
CTTGGCAGCTAAAGACGTCCAATTCGGTGAACACGCACGCAATTCGAAACTGCGTGGCGTTAACATTTTGGCGAATGCCGTCAAAGTAACTTTGGGCCCCAAAGGCCGCAATGTGGTGCTGGACAAGTCATTTGGGGCACCAACAGTGACGAAGGACGGTGTTTCCGTCGCTAAGGAAATCGAACTGAAGGACAAGTTCGAGAACATGGGTGCACAAATGCTGAAGGAAGTGGCTTCGAAGACTTCCGACGTAGCAGGTGATGGCACGACTACCGCAACGGTGTTGGCGCACGCCATTGTGCGCGAAGGTCTTAAATCGGTTGCTGCGGGTATGAACCCGATGGACCTAAAGCGCGGCATTGACAAAGCTGTAAGGGTAGCAGTGGATGAATTGGACGCAATGTCCAAGCCTTGTTCCGACATGGAGGCAGTTGCGCAAGTTGGGACTGTGTCAGCAAATGCTGACGAGTCGGTGGGCACGATCATTGCCGAGGCGATGGAAAAAGTTGGCAAAGAAGGCGTTATCACCGTTGAGGAAGGTCAGGGACTGGACAATGAGCTGGATGTCGTAGAAGGCATGCAGTTTGATCGCGGTTACCTCTCGCCGTACTTCATCAATAACCAGGAGTCGATGTCGGCTGATCTTGAAAATCCGTTGGTCTTGATTCACGACAAAAAGATTTCAAACATCCGCGATTTATTGCCGTTGTTGGAAGGTGTGGCCAAGTCGGGTCGCCCACTCTTGGTCATCGCAGAAGATATCGATGGTGAAGCACTAGCAACGCTGGTGGTGAATAATATTCGCGGCATTGTCAAGGTTTGTGGTGTGAAGGCACCAGGCTTTGGGGATCGCCGTAAGGCTATGCTGGAAGATATCGCCATACTGACGGGCGCCGAAGTGATTTCAGAAGAAGTGGGCCTAAGTCTGGAAGGAGCCAATCTCGAACAGCTAGGGGATGCTAAGCGTGTCCAGATAACGAAGGAGAACACGACCATTATTGATGGCGCTGGAAGCACGGAGTCCATCGAAGGCCGTGTTAATCAGATTCGGGTTCAGATCGAAGAAGCCACTTCTGATTACGACAAGGAAAAAATGCAAGAGCGGGTGGCAAAACTCGCTGGTGGTGTCGCAGTGATCAAGGTTGGCGCGATGACCGAGATTGAGATGAAAGAGAAGAAGGCTCGCGTCGAGGATGCCTTGCATGCAACTCGTGCCGCAGTAGAAGAGGGTGTGGTGCCTGGCGGTGGTGTCGCACTGGTGCGTTGCATTGTTGCCGTGAATAAGGTCGAAGGCGCGAACAACGATCAAAATCAAGGTGTCGCGATTATCAGTCGATCTTTGGAAGAGCCGTTGCGCCAGATTGTTGCCAACGCAGGTGCCGAAGATTCTGTGGTTCTTAACAAAGTGGCTGAGAACGAGGGTAACTATGGGTATAACGCTGCAACGGGTGAGTATGGTGACGTGATTGCGATGGGTATTCTTGATCCCACCAAAGTGACGCGGCTTGCTCTGCAAAATGCGGCGTCAATCGCTGGGTTAATGGTGACGACGGAAGCCATGGTCGCCGAGGCCCCTGATGACACCCCCTCACCGGCAATGCCTGGTGGTGACATGGGTGGTATGGGCGGTATGGGCGGTATGGGTGGCATGATGTAAGTTGACTTAAAGTCACTAAGGAAAAGCCCCGCATTAGCGGGGCTTTTTTTTAACCGCGGTTTTCTATTGGGTTGATTCAAGCGGCTTTTCTTGCCAATTAATGATCAAAAACAAAGATCGGTGAAGGGCTGTGCCTGAATGAATCTCAGATATGCTTGTTAAACGTCTCGAAATTAGGCCAATAAAATAGGCCGAATCTGACTGGGTGTAGCGGTTTGATCATTGTGATTTTCTGACAGAAAGTATCACATACGAATGCGAAATAATCGACAAGAGCGCCGGGCGCGGTTGCAGTTTTTTTCTCAAACGATGGTGATTAGCGCATCCAGCACTTCATCTGGGCGTTCAGTCATCAAACTGTGTGCGCTGCCTTTCACGATCGTGGTCTGAGAACCTTCGATCTTGGCTGCGAGTTCGCGCCCATAACGGACCGGAGTCATGATGTCTCGTTCACCGAGTATCAATTGCGTTCGGCAACGGACTGCTCGAGCGTGGTCCATGCCTGCCTCGTAAGTATGGCAAGCCTGTAAGCCACTATGAATAACACCAGGCCTCGCTCGTTCCCACAGTCGGAGTGTGCCTCCTACCATCCACAGGCCAGGATTCTCATTGCCACCTAACTGTGCCTGTGTGCTGTAACCCCAATAGGTCAGCATATCGATTGCGGCGTGTTCGTTGTTTCGAGCGCTATTCATGAGCTCATCAGTAACTGACATCGGAATCGATGAACCGAGCAGGCAGAGGGATCGGCATCGATCAGGGTATCTGCCGGCCGTGGCCAGCGCGACCAGCGATCCCATACTGTGGCCAACGATGGATGCCTGCTCAACACCGCTAGCGTCAAGCAGAGCGATGATCCAGTCTGCCATGGTTTCAATTTTGTTAAGGCCAACACCGCTGGAGCGTCCGTGGCCCGGCAGGTCTGGTGCGATGACATTAAAGCCGTGACGAGAGAAGTATCGGCTGGGCAGCACCCAGACGGTATGATCCAAGCCGGCACCGTGTATGAAGACAACAGCTGATTGGTTGTGGATGTGTTCGCTGTTGCCGGTGTAGACAAAGACGGATTGCCCATCGACAGTCAGGCGCATGGGGACCCTCGCTAGCCTTTGGCTGCTGCCCGGAGGCCGCGGTTCAGGTCTTCGATCAAGTCGTCCGAATCTTCCAGTCCAATCGATAAACGAATTAAGCCTTCGGAAATACCGGCAGCTTCCAGTGCCGCATCATCCATGCGGTGGTGAGTGGTGCTGGCGGGATGGATCACCAGCGACTTGGCATCACCAATGTTGGCTAGATGTGACAGCAGTTCGGTTTTGTCGATAAATCGCTGGCCAGCACTGCGGCCCCCGCGAACGCCAAAACTGAAGACCGCACCGCAGCCCCGCGGCAACAATCGGGCGGCGAGTGCATGATCAGGGTGATCCGGTAAGTCCGGGTAACTGACCCACTCCACAGCCTCGTGATCGTTGAGGAAGCTAACGATCTTACGCGTATTGGCAACATGTTTTTCCATTCTAAGCGGTAATGTCTCCATGCCCTGCAGTATGTGAAAGGCAGTGGTTGGGCTCATGCAGGCGCCAAAATCGCGCGCTCCTTCTTTACGTGCCCGAGTAATAAACGCAGCTGGGCCGAATTCCTCGGTGAATCGCATGTTGTGAAACCCCGAGTAAGGCTCTGTCAGGACGGGGAACCGAGTCGAGGACTCCCAGTCAAACAGGCCACCATCCACCAGTAGGCCGCCGATCACAATGCCGTGGCCGCTTAAAAACTTAGTGGCCGAATGAAGAATAATATCCGCACCAAGCTCAAAAGGCTGGCACAGATAAGGTGTGGTAAATGTTGAGTCCACCATCAGCGGTAAGCCGTGTGCATGTGCAATGTCGCTGATCGTCGGGATATCCAACACCTCGAGTCCAGGATTGCCAAGTGTTTCGCCAAAAATAAGGCGGGTGTTATCACGAATGGCGTCTCGGAATGCGTCGGAGTCTCTTGGGTCGACGAACGTCGTATCGATCCCAAACCGTGGCAGAGTGTATTGAAGTAAGTTGTGTGTACCGCCATAGAGTGAACGGGAAGCGACAATATGACTGTTCGCTCCCATCAACGTAGCGATAGCCAAATGGCAAGCGGCTTGCCCACTGGCAGTAGCAATAGCACCGACCCCGCCTTCGAGAGCGGCAATACGCTCTTCGAGCACGGCATTGGTGGGATTGGTAATCCGGGAATACACATGGCCGGTCCGTTCGGTGTTGAATATTGAAGCGGCGTGATCGGTGCTCTTGAATACGTAGGACGCGGTTTGGTAGATCGGAGTGGCGCGTGCGCCGGTTGTCGCGTCCGGTTGCTGGCCGGCGTGCAAGGTTAAAGTGTCAAAACCGAAAGTCTTGGGTTTGCTCATGATGATTTGCCCGCGGCAACCGCGTTGCGGCAACTGGCCCGTCGTTGGCTTGTTTGGCCTGTGTGGTTTAGGCCAGCGGCCCTAGGAGCACTTGGAATAACCACAGTTCAGGCAGGTATCACAGCCATCCATAAGAATGACAGCTTTGGTACTGCACTTGGGACAGAGTAAAGACTCGGGTGGAAATCGTGTGTCATTAGCATCTGGGTTTTCGGTTGTGCCAACGCGTTCAGCAAATTCGCGACGTTTTTCCAAAACCATCTTTTTTTGTTGTTCGTCAAGGGGGTCATCTGGAATCATGCCGATCATCTTCATGTGGCTCTCAATAGCGTCACCGATCTCCGCCACCAGCGAAGGGGTGTATTTCCCCCCAGGTTTGAAGTACCCCCCCTGGGGATCAAATACGCTACGTAGTTCTTCTACCAGAAAGATCACGTCGCCGCCTTTTCGAAAAACCGCGGAGATGATTCGCGTCAGCGCCACGATCCACTGAAAGTGATCCATATTCTTGGAATTGATAAATATCTCGAAGGGTCTTCGTTTCTCATACGGTGTTTCAGGGTTTAGCACGATGTCATTAATGGTCACGTACAAAGCGTGATCAGACAGCGGCGTTTTTATCTTGTAGGTGCTGCCAATGAGTCTCTCCGGGCGTTCGACTCGCTCATGCATTTGAACGACGTTGGCAGGCACTGCCTCGGTACCGGCAATCACAGGCGCGCTAGATGTTGCTGTCCCAGCCACCGCCTCAGGCGTATCGGATGACGCACTGATGACTTGATAATCAGTTATTTTTTTATCGATTTTTATTGACATCTGCGGGATTAAAATTTTCCGTAATAGCCTTCTTTGAGTGCGTCGAACAGATTGGCCGCGGTATGAATTTCGCCATCGTATTCAATTTCTTCATCACCTTTGGCTTCGACAGTCTCGCCATTTTCTAGTGTAAAGCGATAAAGCGTGTTCTGTAGGTCTTCTTCCTTGACCAGCACACCTTGAAAGGCCTTCGGGTTGAAGCGAAACGTAGTGCAACCCTTAAGTCCTTTTGCGTGCGCGTAGAGGTAGATGTCTTTGAAATCTTCGAAGGGGAAGCCGCTGGGCACGTTAGCTGTCTTGGATATGGAAGAATCCACCCATTTCTGGGCCGCGGCCTGGACGTCGACATGCTGCTTCGGTGTGATCGAGTCGGCTGTCTGGAAGTAATCGGGCAGCGCATTTTCGTGGCTCTTAGCGGGACCGGCATTGGCGTCAATGAGTTGTCGGTATGCCAGCAGTTCATAGGAAAAAACATCAATCTTTTCCTTGGTTTTTCGACCTTCCTGGATGACGTTCCGACTGTAGACATGGGCGAATGAGGGCTCGATACCATTGCTTGCATTATTGCCAATCGACAGGCTGATCGTGCCTGTTGGCGCAATCGATGTGTGGTGGCTATACCGCACCCCATGCTTTGCGATGCGATCTGTAAGGGCATCGGGGAACTGCTGCATGTACTGACTGTATTTCGCCATCAATATGGCGCCGCGTACTTTGTCCCCGATTTGGTAACCATCGCGCTTCATCTGGGGCCGTTTTAGCAACATCTCTGCTGTGACTTCGAATGTGTCGAGCATAATTGGCGCCGCACCTTTTTCCTGTGCTAGCTCAATCCCCGTTTCCCATCCGACTTCAGCCATCGTTCGCGTCACGCGGTCTGTGAACTCGAGGGAAGTTTCATCCCCGTACTTCATTTGCAGCATCACGAAGGTCGAGCCGAGGCCGAGAAACCCCATGCCATGACGACGCTTGTATAGAATCTCGTCACCTTGGCGACCCAGTGGTAACCCGTGTACATCAACGACGTTATCCAGCATGCGGGAAAAAACGGCGACGACGTGGCTAAACCGTTCCCAATTAAAGCTCGATTGATCGGTGAACGGATGTTCAACAAACTTGGTTAGGTTAATCGACCCGAGCAGACAGCTACCATAAGGGGGTAGCGGTTGTTCGCCGCAAGGGTTGGTTGCGCGGATGTCTTCGCAAAACCAGTTGTTGTTCATCTCGTTGATGCGATCGATCAGGACGAACCCGGGCTCAGCATAGTCATATGTCGAGCTCATGATCAGGTCCCACAACTTTTTCGCCGGGATCGTTTTGTAGATACGACACGCCACTTTGCCTTCGGCATTGACGATATAACCGGTGTGATCCGGCCAGGCACGCCAGACAATGGTACTGGAGCCATCTTCCCGTTCCGCTGGAGTTGCGGGAAACACTAGATTCCAGTCGGTATTGTTCTTCACTGCATGAATAAACTCATCGGTGATAAGGCACGAAAGGTTGAATTGGCGCAGTCGTCCATCTTCCCTTTTGGCCGTAATAAAATCCTCAATATCCGGGTGCGTGATGTCGAATGTGCCCATTTGTGCACCTCGCCGACCCCCGGCAGAAGACACCGTAAAGCACATGGCATCAAAGATATCCATGAAGGACATCGGGCCAGAGGTGTAGGCGCCGGCGCCACTGACAAAGGCTCCTTTGGGTCGCAGGGTGGAAAATTCGTAACCAATGCCGCAGCCCGCTTTGAGTGTGAGGCCGGCCTCGTGGACAGCCGAAAGAATGCCGTTCATCGAATCGGGTACGGTACCTGATACAGTGCAGTTGATGGTGCTGGTTGCCGGTTTGTGTTCCAGTGCCCCGGCGTTCGAGATAATGCGTCCTGCGGGAATCGCGCCGTTGCGCAACGCCCAAAGAAATTCCTCTCGCCAGTGGGCGCGTTTTTCCGGAGTGTCTTCAACATCGGCCAGAGCGCTGGCGACGCGCTCAAAGGTATTGTCGATAGTGGCATCCAGGACCTCACCGTCTTTTGTCTTAAGCCGGTATTTCTTATCCCAGATATCAGTGGAAGCCAACTGGAAGGAAATTGATGTGACGCTCGATTCTGATTGTTTGAGATTTGCTATTTTCATGTGGCGTCGTTCCTTAACGTAAGCGGTACTGCTACCCGGTCACCTTTGCCGGGGGGCGAAAGTGGACGTCTGTATAACGGATTTCGTTCAGGGTATCCGCCACCTTGTGTTTCGCCGACCCAGCGTTAAAAACACAATATGTTGTGGCTTCAACGCGAGATTAATCCCTACATCTTGTGTTGGTCAACTATTGTATCGTGGAGCCTGAAAAATGCTCATTTTCGGTCCTCCCGAATGCATCAAGCTGTGAGTCTGCGATAGATATCTGACACTCGCACGGGCAACTGGCGGACATCTTCGATAACCGTGTAGTTGACCGCGCCGTACATGTGGGGTAGGTAATCGTGACCCCTGTGGTCGATGGTAATGCAGAACGGATGGACGCCTGTGTGCTTGGCTTCCAGCAACGCCTGGCGAGTATCCTCGATACCGTATTCGCCCCGATAGCCGTCGTAGTCATCCGGTTTGCCGTCCGACAAGGTGATCAGCAAACGGGTACGTGCTTCTACCGTATTGAGCAAACGGGTTAGGTGGCGGATGATGACACCCATCCGCGTGTAGTCCTGTGGTTTTATTCCAGAAATTCTGGCCCGCACGTCTGCCCCATAATCATCATCGAACCGTTTGATTCGATACAGTTCGCAACGTTTTCGGGTCATTCCGGAAAAACCATAAATCGCGTAGCGATCACCCAGGATTTCAAGTGCTTCGCATAACAGGACTAGACTTTCTCGCTCTGCTTCGTTAACCCAGCCCTTGGTTGAGCCGCTGACATCAACCATGAACATGACAGCGATGTCCCTGTCTATACGACGATGTTGAGTGAATAATTGGTCCGACATCTCATGGCCTGCGGCAGCGTCCGCGTGAGCGGTAATGAGAGCATCTAGGTCGATGTTGTCACCACTGATTTGATGGCGCAGTCGCTTATTGCCGTCGCGCAAGGCCTCGAACGTCCGCCTTAGGGCGACCACCAGTCCGCGATAGCGGGCGAGCGTTTGCTCGACAAATGGTTCCGATGACGGGTGCATCTCTATCTCGCGTAAAGCGCACCAGTTCTTGCGATAGTGGCGTCGCCGAAAATCCCATTCAGGGTAGTGCATGACGTTGGACGCATCGGTGGTATCTGAACTGCGAGTGCTATCGTTATCAGGTGGCGAGACGAATTGCGATGCGTCGGCCCGGCTAGCACCGGCAGCAGCAAGGTACTCCGGAGGGATGTGTTGGAAGTCTTGCAAAATAGAGGTCAACAGTTGCGCTACTTCCGGTGTTGATTTAATCGCTTCGCCATCAAGATCAAGCATTACTGCTTCGTCGCTGTCTTGGTTTTGTGGGTCGTGGAGTTGAAATCGCCGTTTGTCTTCTTCGTCCGATTCGTCCGTCTGTTCGTCAAGCATTACGGATAAGCGTGCGCTGAGCATTTCCCGTTCGTGTTCGATGCGCATCGCGAGGACAGCTTCGGCTTGCTCAAGTTTCAACACGCCCTGCCAAGGTAACGGATTTGGAACGACGACATTCCGGCCAAAGCATTGTGCAACCCACCGCAGGGTGTCTTCCACCGTGGTGCCTGACGATTCAAGTGCAACCATTGCCTGTTGCAGATCGAGATTACTGTCCGCTGTGTTTGTATCGAGGGTGAGCGCTTGAAGGTCACGCGCCATGCCGGGAAAATCACGGCGCACACAGGCATCGATACGGTGAGCTTCGAGTCTTGAGAACAGTGCCCGGGCTTGTTCCGGATCGGAAAAACGATTGAGCTTTTCAGACAACAGAGCATCACCCGGCGCATTTCGTTTGAAGGTTCCGTAGCGAGTTTGTGCCCACAGGTGGGTGGCAGTTGCTTTATACAACAGGAAATTTTGTTGTGAGCCACTGTACTGTGTGACCTCGGGAGGCAGAAACAATGTTTCTGTGTCAGTGAAGGTGTCATCACCCTCTTGCAGATGGAGGTTTCGACCCGACAGACCACAGACATAACGGTCGAGAATCCCATTAATCTGTTCGAGCTCAACTCGACGGGGCCTCAACGCATACTCGGCGGCGAAAGGCTGGGCGTTGGAAAAGGCTTCGCTACCCGGGTAAAGGCCGCGCCGGTCGTAAATGTCCATGGCGTCGATAATCCAGGCTTCGACCCCTTCGAAATCCATCAATTCAAATGCCCGCGATGCGTGACTGACAAATTGGAACCCCATTTCTGAATTGGTGCGGATGATCACGCCGAGCCAGTAAAATATGAAATCCTGCTCAGGGCGACTGCGTTTGGCTAACGCGTGTGCAGGTTCGGTGGCCGTTCGGCGCGAGGAAAGAACCGCGTCGAGTATTTCATCGAGGCGCTCTTCGATCAGCCCGCTGGTTAGTGGTGTTGCGATGCGTTTCATAACTTGGGATCAGAAATGTTCAAGACTGGAAAGCTGTCATTGTAATTCCGGTTGGTAGCGAGCGATTCGACGTTGCGGCAGTGTCGCGGCTACGGCATGATGTACTCGACTCCCGACAATTTCTCTTGTAACCCGATGGTTAGCCTGTCCCTTGTTCTTGGCTGGATTCAACAACATCCCGCTATGGTTACTTTGATTACGATCGGGTCGGTCGGGTTGGCCCTTTTGTACGCCAGTTTAGTCATCGTGGCTCTGACCCGGATGCCTGCGGACTACTTTGTTACTCGGCGCGATCCTGCGGTGGGTCCCCAAGGACACTGGGTTCGGCCGCTGATGGGGGCTCTTGCGAGAAATATTGCCGGCTGGATTCTCTTATTGCTCGGCCTTGCTATGCTGGTATTGCCAGGTCAGGGGATTCTCACGATGTTGATGGGGTTGGCCTTGATGGATTTTCCCGGCAAACGATGGTGCCTGTTATATATGCTGCGCAACCGACTAGTGAATCGAGCTATCGACCGAGTGCGTTCAAAAGCAAGTAAACCGCGGTTGATCGTGCCTCGCGAGTAGTCAGCATTCTGGATAGCGTCAGAAAAGCGATGTGGCGAGTTCGTTTACTGCAGCGAGCATCTCCGGTTCATCGGTGAGTGATTCTACAATAGCGCCCTGACAGGCGATACGTGAGTCAACCCCGCTGACCATTAGTTTGCCGGCATGAACGAGCAAGCGGGTACTGGCGCCCTCTTCCAACCCGTTCCCCTTCAGATTGCGTGTCATGGCAGCGTACTTAACCAGCAAAGCGGCGGTGTTCTCGTCCACGCCGGATTCACGAACAACGATCTCTGTTTCGAGTTCAGCGCTGGGGTACCCGAACTCAATGGCGACAAAGCGCTGCCGCGTGCTTGGCTTGAGATCTTTTAATACGCTCTGATATCCGGGGTTATAGGAAATCGTCAGCCCAAAAGCCTCGGTGGCCCGCAATAACTCACCGGTCTTTTCAATCGGCAGTACCCGCCGCTCATCGGCAAGGGGATGAATCACAACCGTGGTGTCCTTGCGTGCCTCAACCACTTCGTCGAGGTAGCACAATGCACCGCAGCGCACTGCTTGAGCTAACGGGCCGTCGACCCATTGGGTTTCCCCCCCGACGATCAGAAAGCGCCCGACCAGGTCCGAGGCAGTCAGGTCGTCGTGACAGGACACCGTCACCAAAGGTCGGGAAAGACGGAAAGCCATGTGTTCCATGAAACGGGTTTTTCCGCAGCCCGTCGGCCCCTTTAGGAGAATTGGTAGGGTTCAGTTTTCACCCTGTGCACCTGAGTCGGAATTACTTTTGGGTCCATATTTAATGCATTCGTGTTCGTCAATGGGATTGCCGCAACGTTGATGGCTAGAGTTAAGTACTAGCCATCGACCTACCGATTATCGCCTCGTGCTCACATCGAAACCATAGCCTCCGATTGACTCCTGTGTGCAATGGTTTGGGCGTTTGTCGAAAGTGAATGTCGTATGCGATTTCAGAGCGCAAAGGGAGTCTTCAGTTTTTTCGGTACAGCCGTGTTTTTCAGTCTGACGTAGCGTGGTAGACCGTTACGGTAGGGTGGATAATCTTCGCCTTTCATCAATGGTGCGAGGTATGTCCGGCAGCGCTGGGTAATGCCGAAACCGTCGCGTGTGATGAAACTCGCCGGCATCATCTTTTCGCGGTTAGCGACGCGGCTCAATTTGGCTTCACCGATGCGCCAGCGATAAGGCTTGTTCGACGTGCGGACGATACTGGGCATAATGGAATTTTTGCCTCGCAGGGCCAGTTCCACCGCAGCTTGGCCCACGGCATAGGCTTGCGAAACATCAGTCAGTGATGCGATATGACGCGCAGACCGTTGCAGGTAGTCAGCGACAGCGTAGTGATATTTAAGACCCAGATCGTCCTTGACCATCGTTGAGATGACTGAAGCTACGCCCCCGAGTTGAGCGTGGCCGAACGCATCGCGCAATCCTTGGTCCGAGAGAAACCTCCCTTGGTGATCGCGTAGACCTTCGGATACGACCACAGAGCAGTAACCGTGTGTTTTTACCTTTTGTTTCACTGCTGCCATAAAGCGGTGCCGCTCGAACGGAACTTCCGGGAACAGGATCAGAATGGGTATATCATTGTCGCCGTCTGCGGCCATGCCCCCAGCCGCTGCGATCCAGCCGGCGTGTCGACCCATGACCTCGAGAACGAAAACCTTAGTAGAGGTCTTCGCCATCGACGCGACATCGAAACTCGCTTCGCGTGTAGAGATGGCGATGTACTTTGCAACGGACCCAAACCCAGGGCAGTTGTCGGTCATCGGTAAGTCATTGTCTACGGTCTTGGGTATATGGATCGCCTGAATCGGGAACCCCATATTTTTCGATAACTGCGATACTTTAAGGCAGGTGTCAGCGGAATCTCCCCCTCCGTTGTAGAGGAAATAGCCGATATTGTGGGCCTCGAATACTTCGATCAAACGCTCATATTGGGCCCGGTTCTCGTTAAGCCCCTTCAACTTGTATCGGCAGGAGCCGAAAGCGCCAGCGGGTGTGTAACGCAGAGCCGATATGGCTTGTTTGGTCTCTCGGCTGGTATCGATTAAATCTTCAGTTAAGGCGCCGATGATGCCGTTGCGGCCGGCATAAACACGGCCGATTGCTTTCTTGTGTTTGGCGGCTGTCTCGAGAACACCACAAGCACTCGCATTAATCACCGCCGTAACCCCGCCGGATTGCGCATAGAAGATATTTTGTCGTTTTGTCATGGCACAAGATCCTATCGTTTATCTGAGTGAGGCGGTGAGCTCCATGGTGTCAAAGCATAGTTTACCGGCGGCGATCGTTAAGGTACGTCCACTAGAGTCGAAAAAAACGCCTGCTCGTTCATGGTCTGATTGCACCGTGAGTAGTGCCGCAACGCATCTTTTAAGCGTCGCATACTCCAAATGGCCCGCACCACACTGCTCATGGGGTCTGAAGAAGGATTCTGATCGATAACCTGTATTCTCAACCCAAAGCACTACGAAATTGGCTTGACGAGTGGGCCAGAATACTGTCGGACACTCCATACCGTTTCTCTCGCCGACCCTGGGCGGACTTCGGTATCGGGCCAAGTAACCCGTGATGGGCTTTTTATAGTCATTGCAAAGGAGTTGGTGAATCTGATGGTGGGGTGTGTCACCAAAAGCCCCGGGTTTCGCTCATAGGGGTTCGACAGGTACAGTTGCCAGGAACGCGTTACGCAAGCGCTGCTCACGCTACTGGTGGAGTGTTTTACCGCTTCTGGAGTCAATCTCTGGGGTAAATGTTGATAATTCAAGCGATGCCATTGACACCTGAATCTTCACCGCAGTAGTGTACGCCCCCTTTTTTCATAAAATTAGCCGGGCGGCACGGATTTCCGGTCGCTAGGTTGACGACGGCTCAGGATTGCTTAGACCACGATGCGAATTGTATTACTAGGCGCACCAGGATCGGGTAAGGGTACACAGGCCAAGCTGTTATCTGCCCATTACCGGGTTCCCCAGATTTCAACAGGCGACATCCTCAGGGCCGCTGTGGAGGCGGATAATGAGTTGGGCAAGCGGGTGTCAGCTAGTCTCAAGGCTGGACAGTTAGTGTCTGATGGCATTGTTATCGATGCGGTGACTGACAATCTGCGCGCGCCTGATAGCCGACGCGGATTCATCCTGGACGGGTTTCCAAGAAACATACCGCAAGCACAGGAGCTTGATACTCGTTTGAGTTGGATGGATCGCCCCCTGCAATTGGCTCTGAATTTTTGCATCGAGCCTGAGCACCTGCTGAAACGGGTGACCGGTCGTATTACCTGCGGTGATTGTGGCGCGATTTTTAATCGTTATTTCATACCAACTGAGAAACGTGGTGTGTGTGATCAGTGTGGTTCCGCAAATTTGACGCGCCGCTCCGATGATCAAGCGAAGACTTTTTCTAAGAGGCTCGACGCTTACCTCGTTGAGTCGGAGCCCCTGATCGATTACTTCCGTGCGCAGCAGAAATTGCGTACGGTTCAGGTCGAAGATGATACCGCCCAGGTGTTTGAGACCATCTGTAGCGTGATTGATGCGGAGATTCGGCCATTTGACAAGAAGGTATCGGTGGGTGACGTGATGACACGCTCGGCGTTGTTGACGTCCCGAGTTATCAGTGGCGGTGCCGTCGAGCGCGCGAAAGTGAAGAAGAAGCCGGCAGCTGCAAAAGCGAAGCCAAAGGCGGTCATCAAGAAAAAAGTAGTGAAGAAGCCGGCAGCTGCAAAAGCGAAGCCAAAGGCGGCGGCCAGAGGAAAAACCACGAAAACTGCGGTGCAGAAAAAGCAAACTGCCCGTTCTGGTGGGCGGACTAAACCGCGGTAATCGCAAATGGTTAATAGCCAATTCCCGCGGCTGCGAATGCGACGCTTACGCCGCCATTCGTTTAGCCGGGCATTGGTTAGCGAATCAGCCTTGCGTAGCGACGACCTGATTCAGCCACTCTTCGTTCATGAGGGCGAAGGCCGTCGAGAAGCAGTCCCATCAATGCCGGGAGTCGATCGGCTGACTGCCGATTTGGTGATAGAAAAAGCGAGGGATCTCCACGATCTGGGTATTCCAGCGGTCGCGTTATTTCCGGTCGTGCCACCGGAAAAGAAATCACCGACCGCTGAGGAAGCCTTTAATCCAGACGGTTTGGTGCCGAGCACGGTTCGAGCATTACGCAAGCACTGCCCAGAACTCGGTATTATTACTGACGTTGCGTTGGACCCCTACACCAGTCACGGCCAGGACGGGGTTCTCAGTAAAGCAGGTTACGTACTAAACGATGAAACCATTGAAATTCTAGTCCGCCAGGCCCTGTGTCATGCCGACGCCGGGGCTCAGATTGTTGCACCCTCGGATATGATGGATGGGCGTGTTGGTGCGATCAGAGATGCACTCGAGCAGGCGGGACATGTTAATACAAGCATTCTGGCTTATGCTGCTAAGTACGCGTCGGCCTTCTACGGACCGTTTCGAGATGCTGTGGGTTCAGCCGCTAACCTTGGGCAGGCTGACAAATTGTCTTACCAGATGGACCCGGCCAATACGGACGAAGCGCTACGCGAAGCGGAACTCGATCTTCTCGAAGGTGCGGACTTGATCATGGTGAAACCTGGATTACCTTACCTGGATATAGTTCACCGCATTAAGTTTGAGTTGGGTGTGCCGACGTTCGTGTATCAGGTCAGTGGTGAATATTCGATGTTGTGTGCTGCGGCAGATCAGGGCTGGCTCGACCGCCGTAGCGCCATTATTGAAACGCTGCTGGCGATCAAGCGTGCAGGCGCCGATGGAATTTTGACCTACTTCGCTGAGGAGGTGGCCGGTTGGTTACAGTCCGGTTGACGCGTTAGCGGGTCAATTGAAGATGAGCGTGTAGCGTAACCGGGGGATTCACCCGCGCACTAAACGAATGAGTGACCAACCGAAACCAACCGAGTTGCGATTGCACCGGCAATCCCGAATGCTTGAAATTGCATTCGATGATGGCTGTCGCTATGAGTTGTCTTGTGAATATCTGCGCGTGTTCTCGCCTTCAGCTGAGGTGCGGGGACACGGGCCTGGTCAGGAGGTACTCCAGACCGGCAAGGAGTGGGTCAGCATAGACAAGATTGAGCCGGTTGGCGCCTATGCGGTGCGGCTGCACTTTGATGATGGCCATTCCACTGGCCTGTACTCTTGGGAAACCTTCTATGAGCTCGGTCAACATCAGACCGACTACTGGCAGACTTATCTCAATCGACTAACCTCGGCCGGCTATGTTCGTAAGGAACCCCAGTCTGACTAGTGGATGCCATGGACTCTTCCCAGGACGACAAGCGCGATACGCATTTTGGTTTTCGACGCGTTGGTGAAACAGAAAAGGCTTCACTGGTCGCTGATGTCTTTCGCTCAGTGGCGGAACGCTACGACTTAATGAATGACCTGATGTCGCTTGGTAGTCATCGACGCTGGAAGGATTTTGCTGTTGGTCAGAGCGGGATACGCGAAGGCCACCGGGTACTCGATGTGGCGGCCGGAAGTGGTGACTTGGCCCGGAGATTTGCGCAGCGGGTCGGTTCCAGTGGACGAGTATTCGTTACCGATATCAATCCCGCGATGTTGCAACAGGGTCGAATCCGTTTGCTCGACGCCGGTTTTGTTGCCACGATCAGTTACGCTATCGCCGATGCTGAGCGACTGGCTTTTACCCCGGGTTACTTTGACTGCGTCAGCATTGGATTCGGATTGCGCAATGTGACCCGAATCGATCGGGCGTTGGCATCCATGTTCGAGATGTTGCGGCCGGGTGGACGAATCGTCGTTTTGGAGTTTTCTCACCCAACGTCCAGGGCGTTGGCTTCCATATACGATGCTTTTTCGTTTGCCCTCATTCCCCGTTTAGGTAAGGCGGTCACCGGTGATGCGGGTAGTTACCAGTATTTGGTCGAGTCCATTCGTCGGCATCCTGATCAGGCAACGCTATCGAGCTTAATGATGGAGGCTGGGTTTGAGGATGTTCGGTACTTCAACTTGAGCGGGGGCATTGTCGCGTTGCACATTGGGTTTCGATACTGATACGCGGCGCTAAATGAGCATGAGAAATCATCGGTAATTGGCGTGAATATGGCAGTGTTGATATTGGCACTCAATCGTGTGCTGGCAATGGATTCGGAGGCCGCTGCCCTGATGGGGCCTTTGGATGGGAAACTGCTCGGAGTGTCGCTGGCCGGCATCAAGACCCCGCTCTACGCACGAGTTTCGGGTGCTCGCCTCCAGATCGTGGAACAGCCGGGCAGAGCGCCAGACCTCGTGATCGAAGGCGGTGTCTTTGATCTTGCGATGCTTGGTGTGACTGCCTCACCAGAGACCGTCATGCGGGATCGCCGCATTACGATGTCGGGGGATGTCGAGCTGGCGCGCGCGATGAAAACCTTATTACAGGCGTTTGATCCGGATTGGGAAGAAGCACTATCCCGGATTGTTGGCGACTTTCTGGCCAGAAAAGCAGGTGTCGGTGTGCGAAGCTTGCGTGACTGGTTAGCCACTGCTCGTACGTCAGTCACTGATACGGTTGGTGAGATCCTTACTGAAGAAAAACGCCTGTTGCCCACGCGGCTCCGGTATCAGCAACACCAGGTGGAAGTCGAGCGCTTACGCGATGATGTCGAGCGATTGAGTGTGCGTATCGATCGGCTATCACCGCGAATCCACCGGGTACGGACACCATGACAGGGGTCCGACAGTCTTTCCGTGTATGGCGGATTGTTAACGTGTTGCTTCGTTATGGTTTGGACGAACTGTTGAGCGAGCAGCATGTATTTCGACAGTACAAGGCGCTGTTGTTCTTTTTCCCGGCGTTCTGGCAGCGTCGGTGCGATGCGTCACGGGGTGCACGCTTCCGTCAAGCCCTGGAGCAATTGGGCCCTATTTTTGTCAAGTTTGGCCAGGTGCTGTCGACTCGCCCGGACCTGCTTCCAGAGGACATCGCGGTGGAGTTAGCGCGTCTACAAGATGACGTACCACCGTTTCCCGGTGAGCAAGCAATCGAGATGATCGAGGCGGCCTACGGTGAGCCGCTTGATGCACATTTCGCTGAGTTTGACCGTCAACCAATCGCTTCGGCGTCAGTGGCGCAAGTGCACCATGCCCTCCTTCTTGACGGAAGTGACGTGGTGGTCAAAGTGCTTCGGCCCGGAATTCAAGCGGTGATCGATCGAGATGTCGAGGTCCTTTATGGGTTGGCGCATTTGGCAGAACGCTTCTGGCCGGAGAGTCGTCGACTGCGGCCTGTTGAGGTGGTTAATGAATACGAAAAGACTCTTCACAATGAGCTCGACTTGATGCGTGAAGCGGCTAACGCTAGCCAGTTGAGACAGAACTTCGAGGGATCAGATTTAATAATGGTGCCGGCCGTTTACTGGGACCACACTCGCCAGACGGTTATGGTCATGGAGCGGGTTTATGGCATTCCCATCCGCGATGTGGCGGCGCTCCATCGAGCCGGTATTGACATGCGTGAACTTGCGTACAACGGGGTAGAGATATTTTTCACTCAAGCGTTTCGGGATGGTTTTTTTCATGCCGATATGCACCCGGGAAATATTTTCGTCAGTGACAAAGGCCAGTATCGAGCCGTCGATTTCGGCATCATGGGCACTCTTGCAGCGAGTGATAAGCGGTACCTGGCAGAAAACCTACTCGCGTTTTTCAATCGGGATTACCGAGCGGTGGCCGAGGCTCACATTCGCGCCGGTTGGGTGCCGGCTGGCACGCGTGCTGATGAGTTTGAGGCTGCGATTCGCACAGTTTGTGAGCCAATCTTTGCTCGCCCCATCAGCGAGATTTCTTTTGGTCGCCTCATTGTTAGCCTGTTTCAAACGGCGCGCCGATTTGATATGCCGGTCCAACCGCAGCTCGTGCTTTTGCAAAAGACACTGTTGAACATTGAGGGGCTGGGGCGGCAGTTATATCCGCAACTGGACCTGTGGGAGACCGCGAAGCCATTTCTTGAGGAGTGGATGCGTCAAGAAGTCGGCCCACCTGCCTTGATCAGGCGCATACGCCGCGATTTTCCACGATTGGTGCCTTTGCTGGACGAATTACCAAGCGCGATGGAGACAATGATTCGACGCTATGCGCGCCCGGCAGGACCGGCGGAGAATGAAGCTCTCTTAGCGCGAGAAATCGGTCGCCAGGTGCGTCGTTTCGAGCGCCGTCTGATGGGTACGTTGGCCGGCATAGTCCTACTGGGCGCCGGCCTTGTTCAGTTGCGCGGGTCGGTAGGATGGCTAGAGGTACAGCACTCTGCGGGACTGGTGATGCTGGTAGTCGGTGCGCTGGTTATTGGTGTGAATTGGATTCGCCGCAACCGATAACCTCTTTTTTTCAATAGATTAAGCCCTAATACCGTACTGCCCCACTTGGTTTTAAGGGCTTAAATCCTTATACTGTGGGTTGGTTATTTAGCTGGGACCATTACCACAGGTCATCTAATCGGGGACTGTCGTGTTAGAAGCCAGAGACCATCTTATATATCTTTTGTATATTAGATATCTCTAACCCCGACAAACCAGGAGCTAATATGAAACTCACCACTAAGGGTCGGTATGCCGTGACCGCGATGCTGGACCTTGCAATACACCAGTCTCGCCGGCCGGTGACTTTGCAGGACATCGCGACTAACCAAGAAATATCGCTGTCTTATCTTGAACAACTTTTTTCACGGTTGCGACGAGCCGGTCTCGTTAAAGGCACTCGTGGACCTGGCGGTGGTTACCGCAAGG
>JYMV01015770.1_pt1 | contig 18668 bp, 15 predicted proteins | sample 338911 | NCBI WGS metagenome assembly JYMV01 (sample SAMN03354496, study PRJNA234377) | hydrothermal vent metagenome | biome: Deep sea; feature: Hydrothermal plumes at the Eastern Lau Spreading Center, Western Pacific Ocean; material: Seawater | place: Tonga | collected 2009 | depth 2000 m m
CAAACGGAATATGGGTGACTTGGGATCCTGGGTATATTTGTCCCAATAGTCGCTCAGTTTGGACGACTCCAGATCCCGCAACCAGGACGTGACTTCATCAACAATACGGGGATGTGGATCAAAGGCCACACTCAACACGGCTTCAGGCGCGTTGGGATGGCGACTTGCCGCCAAAAGCTTGAGAGCCACCAGACGTTCCCAGGCCTTAGAACTCTTGAGATGTCCCAGGAGGGCGGCTGTGCCGACGTTCGAGTGGGGGTCAATGCTGCCCATCTGCGCTAACAGTGTTTGACGTTCTTGCGTCATCAAACCCATGGGCGTCTGCTGTCGCGGAGAAATCTTGAGTACAAGTCGATTTGATTGCTTCAGCTGCCCTGGCTTAGCCAATGGCGCCTGAACGGCTTCGGGAAGCTCTACACAAGCGACAATACTCAAAACTAGCAATAGGCCTGAAATATGAGCTTGTGGCCACAAAGTTATCGATAGACTGCGATTCATTACCTTGCTTTTATTATCTCCCTCTTGACACCTGAATCTTTGGGCCTATGTTTGCCAACGACATCTGGCTTTACACAGCATTTCCATAGATGTAGCGAGTAATAGGGAGACAATCAATGGGCAAGATCATCGGAATCGACTTAGGCACAACCAACTCCGTCGTATCAGTAATGGAAGGCGGCAAGCCCAAGATCATCAACAACGAAGAAGGCGCTCGCACCACGCCATCTGTGGTGGCCATCGATGAAAGTGGTGGTGTTTTAGTGGGTCAGATAGCTCGTCGTCAGGCGATTACTAATCCGGAAAACACAGTCTATTCAGCCAAACGATTGATTGGTGCCAAATTCAGCGAGGTTAAAGACGAAGTGGCACACCTACCGCATACGGTATTGGCTGCCGACAACGGCGACGCCCATATTGAAATTCGTGGCAAAAACTATGCGCCGCCGGAGATCAGCGCACGCGTACTTCAAAAACTCAAGCGCTCAGCAGAAGCCTATTTGGGTGAAGAAGTAACTGAGGCAGTTATCACCGTTCCTGCGTACTTTAATGACAGCCAACGCCAGGCCACTAAAGACGCCGGCAAGATCGCAGGCTTAGAGGTCAACCGACTAATCAATGAGCCCACTGCAGCCGCACTCGCATATGGTTTGGATAAGAAATCTGACGAAATCATTGCAGTCTATGACTTTGGCGGCGGCACCTTTGACATCTCCATTCTGGATGTGGATGAGAAGGTGGTCGAAGTGATCTCCACCAGTGGTGATACCCATCTGGGTGGTGACGATATTGACAAGCGCATCATTGACTATTTGGTCTCCGAATTTAAGAAAGACCAGGGAATTGATATATCCGGCGACAAAATGGTCATGCAACGCCTGAAGGAAGGTGCCGAAAAGGCCAAGATTGAACTCAGCTCCGCCATGGAAACTGATGTCAACCTTCCTTTCCTGACAGCCGATGCCACGGGTCCAAAACACCTCAATATGCGTCTATCTCGCGCCAAATTGGAGCAGCTGGTTGACGACATCATTGAACGTACTCTCGGGCCCTGCCGTACAGCTCTCAAGGATGCTGGAAAGAAAGCGAGCGATATTGACCAGGTTATCTTGGTAGGTGGTTCCACCCGGATTCCAAAGGTCATTGAAACGGTAAAGAATTTCTTTGGCAAAGACCCTCATCACGGGGTTAACCCCGACGAGGTTGTGGCCATGGGTGCAGCTATCCAAGCAGGTGTTTTGGCAGGCGATGTCAAAGACATACTTCTGTTGGACGTGACACCTCTGAGCCTGGGCATTGAGACTTTGGGCTCAGTCATGACCGCGCTGATTGAACGCAACACCACCATTCCTGCACGTAAGTCACAAATATTCTCAACGGCGGCTGATAACCAGGCTTCCGTGGAGATTCATGTCCTTCAGGGCGAGCGAGAGATGGCGGCTGACAATCGAACATTGGGACGTTTCCACCTGGAAGGAATTCCGGCAGCACCGCGTGGCATTCCGCAAGTCGAAGTCAGCTTCAACATCGACCCCAACGGTATTTTGACTGTGAGTGCCAAAGACAAAGCAACCGGCGCTGACAAAGAAATTACCATCACTAACTCAAGCGGGTTGTCCCAGGACGAAGTGGAGCAGATGGTAACCGATGCAGAAGAGCATGAGGCGGAAGACAAGAAACGCCGAGAAGCCATTGAAGCCAAGAACCACTTGGATTCCATGATTTACTCCACCGAGAAATCACTCAATGATTACCGCGAAAAACTGGAAGCATCCGACGTGGAGACGTTGGAAGAAGCCCTGAAAGAAGCTAAGCAGAGCTTAGAAGAAAATACGGACGACAAAGACAAGCTCCAGGCGGCCAGTGAGGCGTTGACTCAAGCGGCACACAAACTAGCCGAAATCATGTATGCAGAAGCTTCGGCCGGTGACAATGGAGATCCTACCGCGGCGGGTGCAGATGCCTCTGCAAGCGCCGATGCAGGAGCCGCAAGTCCCGACCAGGGTGACGTCGTAGACGCTGAAATTGTAGACGACTAGATCTGCTTTCGAAGAGCTGCTACCCAACGCGGCGCGCCGTCCAGCACAAATTCACATGCCTGCTCAAGCTGCCAATGATCCGGCAATTCCCACTTCGGTTTTACGGCGGCCATAACGACTAGAGCGCCCTTTTCCACGATCATGAAATCAACCTGATCAATCAGCTCAATCGGGGCGAAAGTGGCTCGACTTACAACCAATTCAAATCGAGATGCAAGTTCTGGATGGGGTACGCGACCGTTGAACCACTCACAATTGGAAATGCCTGTCCCAAATATGACTTGATTCAAGAAGGCACCCCGTTTGCCTCGAGGTTCAACCAGTGTCCAATCCAGATGAGGCAGTGCAATCGCCAATGGAATGCCTGGAAATCCCGCCCCCGATCCAACATCGGCCGCTTGTCCACGGGCGTCTTGAAACGCTGATAATTGAAGAAGTGAGAGTGAGTCCACCACATGACGAACCAAGGCTTGAGTGGGTTCGGTGACGGAGCTGAGATTTATTTTTGGCGCCCACTTTTGCAAGAGAGCCAAATGTTCTTCAATGCCCGGTACCCACTGCTCATCATAGTCAATACCTAGTGTATTGCAGTGTTGAGCCAGCGCTTTCGAAAGAAGGCTCACTCCGTGAGTTCTCCGGCGTTCTTCAATTGCTTGGTCATCTCCTCCATCGCTTGCTCAAAGAGCGTTTCGAAGGCGCTTTTGTCTTCCACCAACAGAGCCGTGCTCTTTTTGAGCGCCATTAGCTTATCTTTTTGGCCCGAAACAAAAAACAATTGAGCCAGCGAAATGACCACCTCCAAACGGTTTGGATTAGCTTTATTTTCCGCTTCCATCAGGTCGACGGCCATTTCAACCTGACCGCTTTGAAGCAATTGTTCGGCAATACGCATTCGCCCGTTGGGTTCAATTTTTGCGAGATCAGCGGCCACCTTGAATGCGGCCACTTTGTCACCGGACGCCATGTATGTGAAGTACAACAGTACATAGATAGAAGGCTCTCGCTTATGTTTCTTGAGGCTTCCAAGCAGTAGCCTTTCCGCCTCTTTATGTTGACCGGAAAGAGCCGCAATTTGAGCCAGCAACATAGGTCCACCCAAATGCTCGGGAAAGCGTTCCATAAGTTGTCTTGCTGTCGCTCTCGCAAGCTCAGTTTGGTCGGCTTCCTGATAATAAGAGGCCAACTGCGCCAGTAGATCGGGCTCATAGGGTGAACGATCTACGGCCGCCTTTAGAGCTACAACCGCTTCCTTGAATTTTCCATCATTTTTCAATACCCCAGACAGAATAACCAATGGCTCGGCATCTTCCTTATCAGCATCTGCTGCCGCTTGAAGATGCTTATAGAGTGACGCCGAGTCACCCGCTCGTTGGGCAAAATTGGCCATGAGCATATGTAGTGGCGCTCGTTTTGGATGGGCTGCCAAAGACTGACTCAGTAATTGAATCGCCTCATCCTGTTTTCCCGCAATAAGAAGGCGTTGAACCTGCAACTCAATGAGACCCGATGCATTGGGACCTATCTTCGTCAAAGCGCTCTCAATGCGGGCAAGTTCATCCTGTATCGCCTGTTTCTGAATTTTCGGAGCCGTTTCAAGACGTTCCAAAGTCACTTGTGCAAGGGCATTCCAGGCCTCGGCATAACCGGGGTCAATTGAAACCGAACGACGTAACGCTTGATACGCCTTAAAACGCTGTTCACTACGAAGAAAAGCGACGGCTAAATGATATCGACCGGCCGCATCTTCATTTTTCTCTACAGCAGCTTGCATCTCTTGAAGACCCGTATCCGCCTCGCCGCGCAAGATTGCTATTTGACCTCGCATAAATCGCAACGCTGAATCTTCCGGCGCCAACGCCAGGGCGTCGCCCATTCGCTCGCTTGCATTTTTAAAATTATGAGTTTCTACAGCAAATAGAGCATCCAGAGCAGCGATCATGGCAGATTCATAACTCGATGGTTGAACCACGGATGGCGACTTAGCTTGAGGCACCGTCTTTTGATGCAATATGAATTGGGATGTCTCACCGTTGGTTCCTGTGTAACGAATTGGCAGATTCCGTTGGCGAACAAGAATAGCCGAGGACGGCGTACCCACCTGCGAGAGAGCAGAAGCTTCAATTCCGAGACTTTGAATCAAGCGCAATGCCAAGAAGCCGGCCTCCAGCCTTGTGAGGATGAATGAATCGTTATTGCGCGACCAGGCTTTCGCCAGTTGTGTCGGAGTAAGTGCATTCCTACCCATTCTACCTTCTTCAGAAAGAATCTTGATTCGCTTTTCCAGAGCCTGACGGATTGCTATTACCCGATTATTTGAAGAGCTCGCGCCGGCCGTCAATGTCTTTGCAAGTTGAGTAATCTCAGCATTTTCTCCGGTCGTTTTTTCTTTAGGTTTTTCGGCCGGTTTAGTCGCGCTATCGTCTTTAGCTGAAACGACTTCCGTCGAACCCGGCTTCACTTGTTGCGGTGGATCAACCGTGGAATATTGGACATACCAGAGTAGGCCGCCACCGACCAACGCAAGGGCAGCAACGCCAACAAAAACGGCGCTCTTAGAGGCGCTGGAGTTTTGCTGATCGACACTCGTACGAGTGATGGCGCTCGAGCGCATGCAAAGTGGACAGCGTGCCTGGAGAACATCTCCGGCATCAAAAGTGTGATTACAATGTTGGCAATAAGCTTGTTCTTGAGACATATGTGATTCCTCTATCCTGACTCTAACGCACAGCCTGTGCGCTCTAATCCAGTCGAAGGTGACCGGTTTGGTGCATGATGAAAAGTACGGTCAGTAGATTGCGCCTGTCGTCACGTCGCGAGGCATGATTCTTGAGCAATATGGACAATGAACTCGGCTTTCCTTCCACCAGATTCTTGAAACGATATTCACGCCCATTGAACTTGAGCAATGCCGACCCAAAAGGCGGCTCCAGTGCCGGTCTAATGATCTGATTTCCGCGCAACGAAAAATATCGCTCCAGCTGTTCATCGCTAATGTATCGTCGTACCCCTTCAGTAAGGCCGTTGATAGCATCTATAGAAAAAGCCACGATCTCGGGTGCCGGTTCCTCGCCTTCAAAGAACTGATAGTCTGAGTCAGTCCAGCTCAGCAGATTCAAGTATTTCTCATGAAATTGAAGTTCGAGAAGTCGAAATAACTGTACCTGATTCAAATGCCCCAAATTCACCAATGCATTCCCAAGAGGCCCACCGTCCTCCTGAACTTTGACGATCGCATCGGCGAGCTGCTTATCGTCAACGACACCTTGATCCCGAAGCAACATTCCCAGTAATTCATTTTTGCTATTTGAAGTGATGTGGACAGGTTTTCCGCGACGATAATAAACCTCTTTTAAACGTGTACCACTGCTCAATTTAAGCCGGCCTGTTCGTCGTTCCACCACAATTCGAGACAACACTTTGATCGCATTGTTGGAGCTAAATTGGCCGCCATCTGCGGGGGCGCTATTGTCGATATTGAATTCATCCGGAAGAACACGGCGAATGGCGGACACATCTTGGACTGGAGACCAATCCGAGCCATCAATACTGACCAACTCCTCAGGTGAAACAGACCGAGTCCGCAAGAGATTTTGAAAGTTGGCATATGAAACCGGTCCAAAAATGTCACCATCGGGCGATTTCAATCGGAATTGAGCACGTTGAATATTCTGACTTCGCCCACGAACACTGACCCGGGTCGTTTCCTTTTGTAACTGAGGTGAAGCTGGCTCTTCGAATGAGCCGTCCGCACCCTGGTTGTCCGGTATTGATTCGGTTGATTCTTTCGAATGACCAAAGACCTCAGTCATAAACTTGGACAACATCTGCGGTGTTGTACGAATTCGCTCGTCAAAAAGGTAACGGCTAATCGCCTCTTCAATCTCTTGAGCGTCTTGAAATCGTGTATCTGCGTTGCGAGACAGGCAACGACGTATGATGTCGGCAACACCAGGTGGTATTTTATCCCGATGCTTGAGTAGACGTTGATCAATATTTGCATCCCGAATATTGCTTAACGTCTGCAAATCACTCTTGCCTAGAAACAGACGTTTTAGCGAAAGCAATTCGTACAAAATAATGCCTACCGAAAATAGATCACTGCGGCGATCAATGGGTTTTCCTGTGACCTGCTCTGGCGACATATAGCCAAGCTTTCCCTTGAGACGATCATCGGCACCGATAGGCGTGCCCTCAATGGTCGCTCTTGCAACCCCAAAATCGGTGAGTTTTACCGCACCATCAAAGCCCAAAAGAATGTTGGCCGGCGAAACATCCAAATGAATGATATTCAGTGCTTTGCCTTTGATATCGACCGCCGTATGCGCATATGCAAGAGCCTTGCATAGCTCTGCAACGATATGCAGTCCAATATTGGTTGGAATGAGTGTATTTGAGTGTGTGCATTGGGTCAGAAGGGCGAGCAAGTCTTTGCCTTTGACGTATTCCATTGCAATGAAATACTCGCTTTGATGTTCCCCCAGCTCAAAAATCTGCACCACGTTGGAGTGATGCAATAAACTGCACACCTTAGCCTCTTGAACAAACATCTTAATAAAAGATTTGTTTCCAGCATAGCGAGGAAGAATCTTCTTGATGACGACCTGTTTTTCAAAGTCATCTACACCTTGAAGACTGGCCTTCCAGATCTCAGCCATGCCGCCGCTGCCAATCTTTTCGATTAGCGTAAATTTTCCAAACGGTCGTCCCGCCGTACTCATTAGCCCTTACATCTTTTGTTTTTCGAGTGCACGTAATAGCGCCAAATCCGCCTGACAAGCAGCTTGCTCATCATCTGTAGCTTCATTGGCAAGTCTCTCTAGAACTTTGCACGATGCAGCCACAGACTTCAATCGCACGCAATTTTTTGCTGCCTGTGTGCCGTCTTTCATAGATTCACACGCAATGACGTTGCCACCTGCACGTTCGCAAACCTTCTCAGCCAGGTTTTTGCAATCATTGCTACAACCCGCAGAACACATTATCAGAGCTGTTAGAACCGTAAATGACCATTTCATTTCTTGAATGAACCTTTATCCAGTAAACGAACAATCAATACCGAAATATTATCCAACCCACCGCGATCATTTGCCGCTCGAATCAGATCATGGCAACTGCTTTCTACACCGTCCGAGGTCTCAAGGAGATCTTTGATTTCTTCATCAGTCACGAGGTCTGTTAGCCCATCGGAACAAAGCATATAGAGATCATCGTGCCGACACTGTTTGTATGCGGTATCCACCTCAACCTCACTACTGAGACCCAGGGCCCGTACAATTACATTCTTATACGGAAAACGTGGCACATCCTCTTTACGGAGAATCTTCATCTTGACGTATTCGTTGGCCAGAGAATGGTCCTCTGTCAATTGAACCAACTGACCGTCACGCAGCCGATAAACGCGGCTGTCACCAACATGACCCAGGTAAACCCGCTTACCCACAAAATAGGTCGCTACAATTGTAGTACCCATATCGCGGTACTGAGCGTAGCGCTGTGCGCGATTATAAATCTGAAGATTGGCCGTTCTCAGCGACTGCCAAAGTCGAAACTCATGAAAGTTTCGTTTGCGATCAACATCCGACTTTTGAGTATTCCACGCCTTGAAAGCTGTGCGAGCGAGCGAGTCACTGGTGCTACCGCAAAAACACTCTTGAACGGCCTCGACTGATATCTTGCTGGCAACTTCACCGCTACTGTGACCACCCATGCCGTCTGCTACGACAAAAAGAGATTTTTCAGCCACAACTAGACCGTTGTCTTCGTTTTTTGCGCGAACTCTACCAACGTCTGTAATAAAGGCGCTTTCAAAACTGAAATGGTCGCTGCTAGAAGACACTCTCAAGTCCCTCGTGGATTAAATGCACGCCAACAAATCACTACACATACAAAACGTCAACAGGATAGCGTAATCGACCATCCAATCTAAGCCTGCCACAAAGCAATGATCCATGTCGTTAAGGTAACGACCATTAGACCCATTCGCGGTCCAAACTTTCCTGTAATCAACTCTCCTGTTTCATCGTCAAAGCCGTGAAAGGAAAGCCCATACAAAGAGAAGCACCAGGCCAAGAATGCCAGCACTGCAAGCAGTGACCAAAGTACATTAGGAGCATGATCTTTGAGCAAAAGTGCCTGATGATATGCGCTGCGATCTTCATATTCTTTGCTACCGGCCTCAGTACCTTCCGCTTGCGCCATCAAGGCGGCAATGCGTTCAGAACTCTTGGAAATGAACGCTTCATAGGGCTGATAAACACTTCGAATGCCGATAAGTGAACTCCGAATCGAGCGATACGCAAGCAAAGCAATGCGACTATCACCTTTTTGCTCATATTCCTGACCAATAGCCCACAGACCTTCAATAGATTGTTTGACCGGACTTGATAATGGCGAATACCAACGCACTGTGCGGCGATAGCAGACAATGGAAAGCTCTAGTTCACCCTGGCTTTCGAGTTGCTGTGCCTGCTCTAAACTATGCCCGGCCTCGACTCTTACTTTGATCCAAATGGCCGCCAAAATAGCGACAACAATACACCCCGTGACCCACCATCGACGACTCGAATTGCTATTAGACAAAATCTCGCCTTTGAAATAACCAAATCCCAATCACCAAAAAGACTGCCGTGAATGAACAGGCATAGCCGGCTGATGCCAGGAGGTAGCCACCGTGCACTTTGATTCCCAAAGCCAACTCGCGGCTGGTATTGAAAACCTGCAGGTCCGGTACCAAATAGGTTACAAGTTGCGCGACACTTCGCATGGGTCCTGGCTCAGACAATGTGCCTGTAGACGCATTCAAATGCTCCTGAATCAAATGTACCCATCGTCCCATCAAGAAATAACCGAAGGTAAACATGCCCGACAGGAATGGGCGGGTCCAACTCGAAAACAACAGCGCCAAGCTCGTGATGACCATGGCCTCAAGGATAATAAGAAACAAACATTTAAAGACTTCAGCGACGATGGATTGCTCGGCGACTTGCAGCGCATCATGCCACCAGAGAAAAAAGAGCCAAAACAACCCCAGTGTGATGGTCAAACCCACCAACAAGGACATGAGGCCCACAAATTTCCCGAGGAGAATCTCAAGTCTGGTGACTGGTTTAGGGACCAGGGCATATATGGTCTTCTTGTCGAGCTCCTTGTAGAGCAATATGACGCCCATAAGGATGGCGGTCATCACCGCTACAATCGAGACCGCAAAAAAACCAAAATCCTGAATCACACGAACTTGCTGACTACGAACAGCCAACTTTGCCAGCGCCCAACCTGTCAGGTTGAGCAACACCCCCAACATAACTAGAACGACGAAAGCCCGATTCCGAAATGCCTCTTTTCGGGTGTTTGAAGCTAGAGCCAGAATGCGGTTAAGCATGAGGCACCTCCTTTCCCACCGCCTCTCGTAAGAAGAGATCTTCCAGCGAATCTCGATGTGATTGGACCTGGTTGAGGAGACATCCGGCCGCCACAAGTTCATTGATCACGTCCGCCGTATGGCCTGTATCAAGGACAAGCCGACACGCGCCCCCGAAATCCACGACTTCGATTCCTTTATCCCCGTACTGCTTCTTTAGACTTGGGCTCATGTTACTGACGAGTATTTCGGTTTTTCGATTTTCTGAAGAAAGCAATTCGCTGAGAGCCCCTTCTTTAACAACTTCACCTTCTCTAATAATGGCGACTCGATCACATAGGTGCTCTATATCATTGAGTATATGTGAGCATAATAGAACCGTCTTACCTCGGTCTCGTTCCTCGATAATGATGTCTCGGATCTCTTTTCGGCCTACCGGATCCAAACCGGAGAGAGGTTCGTCCATAACTAGAAAATCAGGATCGTTGATCAACGCCTGAGCCACCCCCAGGCGCTGGAGCATGCCCTTGGAGAATTTTCTGAGAGGCCGATTGCGTGCATGATTGAGTCCAACACGGTCGAGCAACATGTCGATACGCGCTTTTCTCTCTTTGCTGGGCAATCCGAAGATTCTGCCGAAGAGATCTAAGATCTCCTGAGGTTTCAGATAGTCGTAGAAATAGGGATGTTCAGGTAAATAACCAACTCGCGCCTTTACTGCCAAATCACCGGGTGCTTTGCCAAACAATTTGATACTGCCGCCCGACGGTCTGATCAGATCCATGCACATCTTGATTGTGGTTGTTTTGCCGGCGCCATTAGGGCCCAAGAAACCAAAGACTTGTCCTCGATTAACCGTCATTGAAACGTTACGAACAGCGTCGACCGCTCTGACCATGTGACTAAAACGAAGCTCAAAAGCTCGCTCGAGCTCAACCAACCAGAATCGTTTCTTGAGTTCTCTTATCTCAAGAACAATTTCTGAATCGCTCAACCTATGACCTCCTTGACTGCTTGCACAACCCGACTGACCAGTGATTCATCCATATCCGGCCACATTGGAAGAGTAATACTTTGTTCTGCCGCCATTATGGACCCCTTCAACCCATCCGCAGCAACTCTGCAGTCCAAGAAGGGCTTTTGTCGGTGAATTGAAAACGTGCCGATGGTGGACTCTATGCCCTTTTCTATAAGCTTCGCAACAACTCGATTGCGGTCTTGGCGAGGGGTCAATAGAACGACCATTGATTGGTAAACCCGATTGGGGTTCCAGACACTGGAATGAAGGTCAATTTCAGGTATGTCGGCCAATTGTTCACGATACATTGCTGCGCTGCGAGCCCGCCCTGCAATCAACTCGTCAAGGGACTCCAGCTGAACGAGCCCAATGGCTGCATGTACATCCGTCATTCGGGCTGCAATTCCCAATTCTTCAAAACAGCCCACACCACCCACATTGTGATAGCCATGAGAACGTAACCCTCGGCAACGCTCGAGGATCTCGGGATCACTGGAAGTGACCAGTCCACCTTCAGCAGTGGTTAAGATCTTGCGCGGATGAAAGGAAAAACAACCCACAATCGTTTGAGTTCCACATTTTCCCACCTCGCCCTGAGCGCCCAGGGCACACGCGCTATCCTCAACAACCGCACACCCGGCAATATCGCCAATGGATATGGCTCGACAAGGAAGGCCAAACTGATGAACCGCCAATACCGCCTTAGTGCGTGATGACAATGCCCGCTGCACTCGGTCTGCATCCATATTGAAGGTATGAGGATCAACGTCACAAAGAACAACATCGGCCCCTGTGTGGAGTACGGCACTTGCGACAGACGGAAAACAAAAATCCGGAACCACCACTTCATCACCCGGACCAATATCCAAGGCGAGTAGGGCTAGCTGAATGGCTGATGTGCCACTACTGCAAGCCACCGCATCATCAATTTCCAAGAATTTCGAAATCCCTGATTCAAACGCTTGAACAACTGGACCACTGACGATGTGTCCACTTTCTAGAACGGTGCGGATGGATTGAAGTTCCCGATCTCCCAGGCTCAATCGAGTGAGAGGAATTCGGTTCATGATTCAATATCTTGTCGGTACCAACTTATCGTACGGAGCAACCCATCTTCCAAATCGACCTTAGGTTCATAATTCAGCAATTCACGTGCCTTATTTATGTTGGGAATCCGCAATTCAACATCAGCAAAGTCCCACGGCACAAAAGTAATCTGCGACTGCGAATCACAGAGACGAATAATTTCCCGAGCCAAATTGTAGATAGTCAATGTGCTGCGAGGGTTTCCGATATTGAAGGTGTGCCCCACAGCGTTGTCGTTGGACAATGCGGTAATCACGCCATCCAAGATATCGTCGACATAGCACCATGAACGAATCTGGCTGCCATCATTATGTACAATGAGTTCCTCACCGGCCAAAGCCTTCCGAATGAAGTGATGGATAGCTCCCTGTCCCACCTGGCGCGGACCATAAATGTTGAACGGACGAATGGAGACGGTTGGGAGCTTATGTTGCTTATGATAATTGTAAGCCAGATGCTCCGTGGCCAATTTGCTTACAGCATAGGTCCAGCGAGCCTCACCCACCGCACCCAGTGTTGTCACATCGCCTTCACCCACGTTGTACGCATATCGTCCAAAAACTTCACTCGTGCTGAAGTCCACTACTCGTTCAATATGACTTTGATTCATGCAGGCTTTCAGTACATTTGCCGTCCCATAGAGACTCACTTCCATCGTGAGCACAGGATTCTTCATGACCGTATCCACGCCGGCGATTGAAGCAAGATGAAGAACAATATCCACATCATTGACGGCCTTTTTGACCGTTTCTTCACAACGCACATCGCCCTGAATAACCGTGACCGAAGAAGCATTTTGGAGATCTGTACCCTCAAGCGCATTACGCCAAAGGTTGTCCAAAATAACGATTTCATTGTCTTTGTATAAGCGAAGCGCCAGCGAAGTGCCTATGAAGCCGGCCCCTCCCGTAATTAGGATACGTTTACCGCTTAACATCACTTCCTCCATCGGATTCTGTTCGTTCTCGTTTGCTCAATGATTGTAATATGTTGTCGTACACGTGACCCACCATATCCCAACTCCGGGGCACTTTGAGGTCATTGAGTGACCCCACCATGCCAAATAGCACTTCGCCCACATAGGACATCTCTTCAACATGTTTATTGGCCGCCTTTCTCAATGCATTTGCTTCCTTGCTTCGCCCCATAGATTCCAAGCGAACCAACAAATTTTCACGCTGTGACTCAGGAGTATCGAAGTAAAGAGCCTGAGCCAATTGTGCGGCTGCCTCTACCAGATTTTGATTAATATAAAGAGTCACCAAGAAAACAGGGTCAACAGTCGAATTTGGGAGCATGGCGGCAATGGTGTAATCCTCGAGGGCGCTTCGCTCTATTTTGTAGCGTTTAGCGCGTACTTCAGCCTTTTCTTTAATCAGTGCCTTCTTTTCTGCGGTGCTCTTTGCAAGAGCGATGGCCCCATCGAGTTCTCGCTCCTTAGCCACGTATAAAGGCTTGATTTCAAAGTACTTGTTGAAACCTATATGTGCATAGAGACGAGCATCATCGGGAAATCTATCGATTCCCTGTTCCGCAAAATGATTTGACCGTGTGAGAACTTTTTCATCGATGATTTGGCCATATCGCACGTGTTTAGCTGCCCAGAGATAGACATCCCGCAAATCTGGATCCAAAGTGATTATTCCGTTCACGTACGGATCGAGCCACCTGAAAATACGATCACTGTAGATGTGCCTGAGATAGTAGGCATGAGTGCGAATAAAAAGCACATCGGCGGCAAAGGGACCATAACCCAGTGACCACATTCGAAGTGCCGTTTTGCCGGGTAAATAGACCGTATCATCAACAACCTGTGTTGCCAGGTAGACCCTTTCCCATTTAAGAGATTGCCGTGAATACACAGTACCGCCAACGGCTAATAAAAGAACTGCTATCAGGGTTGTAACAATGACTGTCTGGCGCATACGGGCCAGAGTGTAAGCGTTGTTCTAAGGCTTGTCAGCTATCTATCTCGTTGTCGCCAATACCGTATTTTGCAAGCTTGTAACGAATGCTTCGAAAACTAATACCCAAGAGCTTTGCTGCATCGGTTCGATTGCCACCAGTGTGCTCCAACGCCCTGATGATGTACTGCTTTTCCAAGGTTTCAAGAATGTTCTCGAGGAACACTCCCTCTTCGCCAATCTGGACAATCGAGCCGACCGGCTGTACCGACGCATCACGAGGCTCTACGAGGTGAGGCGGTAGGCTTTCCAGGGTGACGACGTCGCCTTTCTCAAAAGTAACAGCCCGCTCAATAAGATTTTCGAGCTCTCTCACGTTTCCCCTGTAGTGATAATTACAGAACGCCTCCATTGCCGAAGGCTCAATACCGTGAATATTACGACCCATTTCTGCAGCAAATCGCTGGAGAAAAAATTGAGCCAATAGCGGAATATCACCGCGTCGCTCTCGAAGAGCAGGCAACGGAATTTCAACAACATTTAAGCGAAAGAAAAGGTCCTGGCGAAAACGACCGTGTTTGACCTCGTCTTCAAGGTCACGGTTGGTTGCGGCGATTATGCGGACATCAACCTCAATCTCTCGTGTGCTACCCACCGGCATAATGCACCGCTCTTGCAAGACTCTCAGCAACTTAACCTGAAGACTTGTACCCAACTCTCCAATCTCGTCTAAAAATAGAGTTCCGCTACTTGCTTCTTCAAATAGGCCTTTCTTGTCGCAAACTGCACCCGTAAAACTGCCTTTGACATGGCCAAACAACTCACTCTCCATGAGTTGCTCCGGAATAGCGCCACAGTTTATGGCCATAAATCGTTTTTCTTTTCTGGGACTGTTGAAATGGATGGCTCTGGCCACCAATTCCTTGCCGGTGCCCGTTTCACCACTCACCAAAATACTCGTGCGACTATGTGAAACTTTTTCAATAATATCAAAGACTTTGTTGATAGCATCGCTTTTCCCAATGATGTTGGAAAAACTATATCTCTGACTCAGTTGCCCTCGAAGTAGCCGGTTTTCCTGGGCGAGACGACGACGTTCAACACAACGCTGAACAATAACCTTGATTTCTTCGACCTTAAAAGGCTTTGAAATGTAGTCATATGCCCCTTTTAGCATGGCTTGAATAGCTGACTCTGTCGTTGAGTAGGCGGTCATAACAACGACTTCGGTTTCAGAGTTAACTTGTTTGGCCCGCTCCAGGACTTCCATACCGCCAACGCGAGGCATTTTCAGGTCGGTAATAACCACATCATAATCAGCGGCGAGATCGCCTAGCTTTCCCAGTGCATCCACACCACCGGTAGCGCAAACAACCTCATGTCCTTCTTTTCTAAGAAGAATCTCCAAGAATTCACGCATCGACGCTTCGTCATCAACCAGTAGTACCTTAGCCATCTGCCACTCCAATATTGCTCAGAGGTATATGAATTGAAAACACAGTGCCTTCACCTTCAATACTCTTGACGTCAATTCGGCCATCATGGTCTTCAATGATTCGATGTACAATCGACAGTCCCAGCCCCGTGCCACGATCTTTGGTAGTAACAAAAGGCCTGAAAATATTCTCCTGTTCATCCACTGAAATGCCGCATCCCTGATCACCAACGATCAGCCTTGCTGATCGTGCATCACGATCGCTACCGGACGATAACTCCACGTCAATTCGACCACCTTTTTCCATGGATTCCGCCGCATTCTTGAGCAAATTCCAAATAACCTGCCTCAAACTGGAGGCGTCTCCATTGATGTAAAGTGGACCTTGCGACTTTTTGACAATGCTAGCCTGGGAAATGACACCGTCCTTACCAAACATACTCAGCGACTCATCCACCAATCGATCCAAATCGACCGACTCAAATTCAGCTCGTGTAGGTCGTGAATAACTCAAAAAATCATTGATCCAATCATTAAGTTGGTCCGTTTCACGGAGAACAATATTGAGTAGGCGTTGATCATCTTCATCCAACGGTGCATTCGCTTTGAGCATTTGTGTTGAACCGGAAATAGCGGCCAATGGATTTCTAATCTCATGGGCAATTGCCGCCGCCAACTCACCCACAGCAGCCAGCTTTTCCGAGCGTTTAATGAGCCGCTCCATCTCTTTGACACGCGTGATGTCCTGAAACATGAAGGTATGTCCAATCAAGGAATCAGAGGCATCTCGAAGCGATGAAACCGACCAACCCAGATAGACGCGGCGCCTTCCCGAAATAATGAGACTCTCTTCGCGATTGGAAGACTTGATCTTGTGCGGATTGGCCAACACTACTTTGAGATCCCGGAAATAATGGGTGACATCTTTGCCAATCAACTCCGAAGCCTCCAATCCTGTAATTTCTAAACCGGCTTCATTCACAAACGAGACTCGATGCTCCAAATCCAATGTCATAAGACCTGTCGGTAAGGAATTGACGACATTGTAGTGGAGGACTCGCAATTCAATGAGCCGTTCCTGTTGTAGACGAATATGAACGCGACTTCGACGAACTTGCTCACTAAGACGCGACGCCAGGAACGCGACCGCATAAAAAGCGACCACGTTCAACGTGCAGTTGTAGACCATATTCCGTACTTGCTGCAGGTCGGAAAGAGTCTGATCTCCAATGAAGAACGAACGCTGATAGCTATTGAATAGTTCAAAGTAGGGCAACACATCGATCTCAGTGAGGCCCATCAGAACAACGCAACCTGAACTCATTGATGCCACAAAAATAGCGCCGGGCCTGAACAAGATGGTTGAGGCCGCAATAATGACCAACAAGAAAACGAAGGTGAAGACACTGCCCGTAGTTCCGGTAACCAGGATCAGCGCCGATGCCATAATGCAGTCGCCGGAAAGTTGAAAATAGGTGAGCAGTTGTAACTGCCTATTTGTCTTGAACATCCGCGTGGCCACCGTATAGACAAAACTCAAAATGTAGAAGGTGGTACACAGGGTATAAAGATAACCAAAAAACCGGTCACTGGTCCCTTGATCATCACGTAAATTGAAGACAATCGTGGCACCCAGAAGAACGGAAATCAGAACAACCCGAACCAGAGTAAGCCACTTGAGCTGCTCAATATGAATAGGCTCGTTTACACGTGATTCAGGGACATAATCGATTGTATTTATGGATTCCACTACAGTGCAACTGCTATCCGCTCATCGCATCGCCCATGGCAAAAATAGGCATATACATAGCCATCATGACTGAGCCGATAATGCCTCCCAGGACAACCATGATAAGCGGTTCAATCATGGCCATCAAACCATCGATAGCCTGGTCCACTTCATCGTCATAAAAATCAGCGATCTTACCCAGCATAACGTCCATTGCACCCGTCTGCTCACCCACGCCGATCATTTGGACCACCATCTTGGGAAACACACCGGTTTCTAACATAGGTTGAGCAATATTCTGACCTTCAGAGATTTTTTCCTTAATGAAAATAACGGCGTGTTCAACAACCATATTACCTGCGGTCTTAGACACAATATCCAACGCGTCCAAAATAGGTACACCAGAAGAAACCAAGGTACCCAGAGTTCGAGTAAATTTGGCGACTGCTGTCTTTCTGATCATGTTACCGAAAAGAGGGGACTTGATCATCAAGGTATCAACGATCAGACGACCCTTTGGTTTGCTTACGAAGAGTCTATACGCAACAATTAATCCGAACATACCGGATAGGATATACGGCATGTTCGCTGTTGCCGATTTGGACAACCCCATCATGAATTCAGTAATCGCAGGCAAGTCCTTCTTACCCATGCTTTTGAACATACCGCCAAAGGTGGGAATCACACTGGTGAGCAATCCATAGGTAATGACCAACGCGACCACCAAAATCGTCATTGGATACTTCATGGCACCCTTGACCTTGGCCTTCAATTTCATGGATTTTTCTGTGTATTCAGCCAAACGATTCAGAATGGTGTCCAAGATACCACCGAGCTCACCGGCAGCAATCAGGTTGACCCATAGGTCGTCAAAAATCTTCGGGTGCTTCTTAAGTGAATCGGCAAAGGTCGAACCACCTTCCAACTCCTTACGAATAGAGATCAGGGTTTCTTTGAATGTCTTATTGGGTTCAGAACCCGACAAGATGTCAAGGCATTGGACCAACGGTAGACCTGCATCGATCATCGTTGCCAGCTGGCGAGAAAAGATCACCAGAACCTTGTGATCAACACCGCCGCCAAAGTTCAGCGCAGCCATCAATCCGCCACCTTCCATGGTGACCTTTCCGGGTGTAATTTGCAGAGTCTCTAGACGCATCACAACATCGGCTTTGCTGTCGGCTTCAAGAACTCCCTTCCTGATTTCGCCGTCTCGGTTTTTACCTTCCCAGTTAAACTTGGGCATTACCCACCTCAGTCATCTAACGCTGCTTTCGTGGTGAATCGACTAACATCTGAGCTAATTCATCCGCCTCGTAGCTTTGTTGCAGTGCCTCTTCACGGGAAATCAATCCTTGTTGAACCAATCGACATAGACTCTGATTCATTGTCTGCATCCCGTGTTTTCCCTGACCCATCTGCATTTGCGAATATATTTGATGCGTCTTGTCCTCACGAATCAAATTTCTTATTGCTGCATTCGGCAACAATAACTCACATGCCATGACTCTTCCCCGCCCGTCGGCTCGAGGTATTAATTGCTGACAAATAATACCTTCAATCACAAAAGACAGTTGAGTCCTGACCATATCCTGCTGCCGC
>JYMV01023024.1_pt1 | contig 18653 bp, 8 predicted proteins | sample 338911 | NCBI WGS metagenome assembly JYMV01 (sample SAMN03354496, study PRJNA234377) | hydrothermal vent metagenome | biome: Deep sea; feature: Hydrothermal plumes at the Eastern Lau Spreading Center, Western Pacific Ocean; material: Seawater | place: Tonga | collected 2009 | depth 2000 m m
CGGAAGATATGGAAAGAGCCGAAGTCATTGTTCAAGAGCTTGGTGAATCTGTTTATAATGCTTGCGGAAAATACCATATCAATCAGTCTGCTTCATTGGTACGCCAAGCCAATAAAATCATATCGCACGATACCGGACTGATGCATATTGCCAGTGCATTTAATAAGGATATTGTATCCATTTGGGGAAACACAATACCGCAATTCGGAATGAGTCCTTACATGCCCAGTGGAAATTCAAAATCGACAATTATTGAGGTCAAAGATTTAGGCTGCAGGCCATGCACAAAAATTGGTTACAGTAAATGTCCGAAAGGGCATTTTAAATGCATGATGGATATTGATGTGGGGCGCATTGCGGCCGCTGTTAATTAATTCTAACGATCGAACAAAGCCTTCAATTCTGTGGCATCACCTGGCTTCATTTTCCCACATAAAATCTGACTCAATTGCCGTCTGCGCAATGCCCCTTCAAAGCGCTTTTTTTCAAGCTCCGTTTCGGGAATAATTTCGGGAATCTTAACGGGCTTCCCACTCAGGTCAAGGGCGACAAAGGTAAAAATGGCCTCATTGTGTTTAATCTTCCCTCCATTGACGTAATCTTCCACGTAAACATCTAAAAATACCTCCATGGAAGTTGTGAACGCACGACTCACTTTTGATTCTAATGTCACGATACTAGAGAGTTTAATCGGTGACCCAAAACTCACATTATTAACCGCCGCGGTTACCACTATTGTTCGGCAATGCCGGTGAGCTGCAATGGCCGTATTTATGTCCATCCAGTGCAACAATCTGCCGCCCATTAAATTACCCAGGGCATTGGTATCATTGGGCAATACCACTTCCGTCGAAACAGCCAAAGAGCTGGCTGATGTTCTTCCTGCCATTATCTATTCATTGATAAATTATCGTTTTCGAAAACTCAAGATCATCCATGACAACCTTCATATTATAAGCCCCTTTTGCAAACGTTGAGAGGTCCAATAACATTTCCCGCTTACTCACTTTTTCTATCTCTTTAATCAGCTTTCCTGGCGCATCGAAAATACTAATAGTGCACCCCAAAAGCTCCTTATCCAATGATATGGTGAAGCTCCCGTTACCCGGATTTGGGAAAACCACAATCTTCGACTGCATGGCTTCGCCAGCTGGCTGAGCCTCAACACCAACCGAAGACACCATCACATTGGCACATACCGTTTTAGAAACACAATCATTAAAAGCCGTTAGGCACACTTCATAGGATCCCGAAGCATTATATACGTGGTTAGGGTGTTGTAAATTCGATCCAGATCCATCTCCAAAATCCCAGGACCAACGGTTTGAATTGAGTGAGGCATTCGTAAAATACGCAGTGAGTAAATTAGCGGCGTAGCTATAGAGTGCAATAGGAGGAGAATTAGACATATATGCATCGAACAATACCTGAACCGAGTCTATAGGTTCGACACCGAAAGGTGTTTCTGTAACTATCAGGTCCATACAGTACGTTCCCAAGGTATCTTCAGGTCTCGCTACCCTGCAAAATCCAGAGAGCGACGACACACCTTCCGACAAACACCTTGTATCTGCTCCAGCTACATTGGCTCCCTGCAAGGCAGCCATTAATTTATGCGCAAGGCTTCCTTTCGTGTTCAAGAAACCTGCTTCCATGGAGTCGAGGATTTGCTGCCCGAGCAGGATATTACCCTGTATTGAATAATTAGGGCCGGTAATGTGGTTTTTATAGTCCATGGCCCCTTTACCCGTGAACCCTTGACTTCGTGGCCTTCCGATTGAATCCATGTCTGCTATACCATATTGGCGTGTTGAGGTATCCCCAAACATGCATGCGTCAAGGGTCAAGAGTAGGTTTAATGTTTCGGAAGGGGAATTTCCTTGCCCCATCCAGTTAATGCCATTTTGCAAGTTGTTGTTGGGAATACAAACGGTAGCTTGCGCATTAATGGCCCCTCTTCCCGGAAGCAATTCACTAATAATAACAACTCCACCACAACCACCGCAACCAGTATTGTCAATACAAGAAGCACCTGCACTGCCTACCTCACCCGTGATGGAATCTACAGCGACTATTGAAAAGGTATCCTGTGAGAAAGCATATAGGCAGCCAAGACCAAAAACAACCAGCGAACATAGCGCATTTCTCATCTTATGGAGTTTTGAAAAGTGGATTGTGAATTACTTGCAAAAATAGTCAAATACGAATATTTTCATTTTACTATTTTTATTGCCGATCAGATAAGAGGGGGAATGCCCATAAGTGGCAACCCTGCCTTATATTAGTCGTCTATAACATGGATCTAGCAAGTTGTTTTATCTGTTAGAATAAAATAAATGCGAATTGTGAGATATTTTACATTAATTAGTAGGAGGTAAAATGCAACTAAATTCGATAATACACGTAATCAGGTGATTATGGGAGTCGGAAACACGCGGGAGCTATTTTGAAGAGTAAGCTGAGATACATATTGATTCTACTGATTACCGGATTCTTCGGGAACACTCAAGCCCAGGATGATTCTGCTACATTTAGCTGTGTGTTCAATAGCATTGATTCTATCGTACTTTATAGTTATAATGTGATCTGCAATGGCGATACAAATGGGGCTGTTAAGGTGGAAGTATTTGGAGGTGTAGGCCCCTACACCTTCGACTGGCAACCTTCAGGCGTATCCGGACAGGGCACGGACTCCATTTTTAACCTTGGACCCGGAAATTATACTGTAACTGTATTTGTCGGGGGCGATATTATAGGCTGCAGTGGTAATATCAATGTAGTTGATCAGCCAGCCTTGCTCGGCCCAATATTCTGTAATCCAGCCTGTTCCACCAGCTGTAACGGCGTAAGCGATGGATCCGCAATTGTTGTCGTAACCGGTGGAGTGGGCGGAGTGGGTCCATACACTTATCTATGGACGCCATCCCTTGAAACAACATCGACTGCAGTAACTTTGCCGGTTGGAGTCAATAAGGTCAGGTATTGTGATCCTAACGCCTGTTGTGATTCCAATACAATCGAAATATTTGAACCGGCGCCTCTTTTGGCCAACGTAACAGGTACTGATCCTGCATGTAATACGGGATGCACAGGCACCGCACAATCAGTGCCCTCAGGTGGTACTGCCCCTTATACGCACTCATGGAATACGGTGAGTACCAGCACAGCATTGAGCGGCCTTTGTCCAGGAACTTACTCCGACACAGTTACTGACGCAAATGGCTGTATTAATGTTGGCACGGTTGTGCTAATCGATCCACCCTTGTTGGTATTGAACATGAGTAAAACCGATGAAACTTGTGGTGGTGATTGTGATGCTACTGCTACCGCTAGCGCTACCGGAGGAACCACACCGTACACTTATGTTTGGGACGATTCTGGTGCACAAACAGATTCAGTAGCAACAGGGCTTTGTGCGGGCAGCTATTGTGTTACTGTAACTGATGCTAATGGCTGTCAGGAGTTAGGTTGTATAACAAATTTCGCCCCGCCAACATTAACAACAGGGGCAGATAGCACAGATGTGCTTTGTAATGGAGACTCTACAGGTACAGCTACTGCCACACCAGCTGGAGGGACAGTTGGTTATACCTTTATCTGGGATGACTTTATGAGTCAAACAACAATTATTGCCACTGGGTTGCCCGCTGGTCCGTATTGTGTTACCGTTACAGATGCCAATGGATGTACAGATACTGCATGCACTACAGTCAATGAACCACCTGCACTTACCTTAAACATAGATAGTATTGAGCCGTCCTGTAATGGAGTATGTGATGGATCTGCAATTGCCATAGTTGTTGGCGGTACCGCGTTGTACACCTATTCATGGGATGACCCAGGAACTCAAACCACCAGCACAGCTACAGGATTATGCGCAGGAACTTTTTGCGTTACCGTATCGGATGCAAACAGCTGTCAGATTCTTGGGTGCATAGTAATACCTGAACCTTTGCTACTCACCAATACCATGTTCCAAATTGATGAATCTTGCTTTGGAACCTGTAACGGGCAAGCGTGGACCTTTCCAGCTGGTGGAACAACACCTTATACATATATCTGGGATCAGCCCGTTCCTTTTTCTACTACGGATACCGCGTTCAACCTCTGTGTAGGACCGGCCAATGTTACTATTACAGATGCCAATAGCTGTCAATCCACCGGAAGTGTAACGATAACTACAATACCGGCAATGGTCCTGTTCATGGACAGCGCCAATTTAGCATGTGGAGGCATATGTACGGGAGAAGCCATTGTTTCTGTAACATCAGGAGGAACTTCGCCATTTACTTATATATGGGATGATGGTGGTTCACAAACCAATTCAACGGCAACAGGCTTATGTGCGGGTGCATATTGTGTAACGGTAACCGACGCCAATGGTTGTACAGAAATTGGATGTCTAACCATTGGTGAACCGCCGCCACTGGCATTAACAGTTGATAGCACCAACGTTACCTGTTTTGGGTTGGATGACGCAACTGCTACCGCGAACGCAAGTGGTGGAACAACAGCTTATACTTACTTATGGAGTAGTGGAGAAATAACTTCTTCAATTGGGCCATTGCCGCCTTCACCACCGCCTTACTGTGTTACTGTTACGGATGCTGCAAGCTGTACAATTAGCGATTGTGTAAATCCGAATGAACCACTGGCGTTAACCCTTTTCACGGGAAGCACCGATGTACAATGTAATGGAGCTTGTGATGGGACAGGAACGGCCTTCGCGGGTGGTGGAGTATTTCCTTATACCTATAGCTGGGATGACCCGGACGCACAAACTACCTTTTTAGCCACCGGTCTTTGCCCAGGAACCTGGAATGTAACCGTAACAGATGCCAATAGTTGTACCATCGTAGACAACGTGGTAATTATCCAGCCAACACCCATTGTTCCAAATCCTTCAACAACTGATGCAACATGTGGTGTATGTGATGGAGAAGTATGTGTAACACCAACAGGTGGCACGCCTGGCTATACATTTAATTGGTTTACTGTTCCCTCTCCGTTCAGCTGTGTTCCTGGACTTTGCGCGGGCAGCTATCCGGTGGAAATCAGAGATGCCAACGGTGTATGCAGAGACACTGTGATCGTTAATTTGAGCAATACGCCAGTGATGACATTAGGCATGGACAGCATAGATGTTAGCTGTAATGGTTTAACTGATGGCCAGGCCAGCGTTGTTGTTGCGGGAGGAGCACCCCCGTATACCTATTTATGGACACCTTCCGGGTCAACGACATCTATCGCTCCAGGGGTTGGTGCAGGTTTACAGATAGTCAGGGTTACTGACGCATCAGGTTGTATTCAATTTGATTCAATAATAGTTAATCAACCTGCACCTCTATTGGTAAATGCTATAGCTACTGATGTGCTTTGTGCTGGCGACTGCAATGGAACAGTTTGCAGCACCCCATCGGGAGGAGTGAGTCCTTATACTTTCGCGTGGAGCAATACAGCTTCGACCACTTGTATTGCCGCATTATGCCCTGGCACTTATTATGTAACCGTTACAGACAATAATGGCTGCACGGCTGTCGATTCTGGAATTGTCTTAGACCAGACCATTTTAACCTTAGGAACAGACAGTGTTGATGTTCTCTGTAATGGGGACTTCACTGGAATGACCATTGCTATTGCTTCTGGTGGTGTTGGTCCTTATTCTTATTTGTGGGATGATTCTGCAGCGCAAACTACAGATACGGCCTTCGGTTTAGCGGCGGGAACTTATTGTGTATCAGTGCTAGACTTTAATTTATGCCCGGAAGCAGCCTGTATTACAATTAGTGAACCACCACTTCTAGTGCTTGACACGGCCCAAACTAACGTCAGCTGCTTTGGTCAATCTGACGGAACCGCAACCGCAATTGTTGTTGGAGGGGTAACTCCGTATACCTATTCCTGGAATTCAGTACCGGTACAAACTACTGCAGGTGCAACTGGATTGCCAGCCGGACTTGTTTGTGTGCTTGTCATTGACAGCAACGGCTGTAGAGATTCTTCTTGTGTAACAATTACTCAACCTGTGGCACTCACTACAACTATTGCCGGTTTTAACCTTAATTGTAATGAGGTATGTACGGGAACGGGAATTGTAACTCCAGCGGGCGGAACTACACCATACACCTATTCATGGAATGATCCAGGCACACAAACTGATTCCATTGCAACAGGACTGTGCGCAGGCACCTGGCGTGTTACTGTTAGTGATTTCAGTGGATGTACGTTCATCGACAGTATCGAAATTACGGAGCCTCCTTTACTGGTGTTAGATACGACCGCCGTAGATATTCTTTGTAATGGTGATACAACGGGACAGGCAATCGCCAATATTGTAGGTGGTTCACTACCTTACGATATCATTTGGGACGACCCGGACGGACAGACCAATGCTACTGCAACCGGATTGGTTGCAGGCACTTATTGCGTTACGGTAACGGATGCAAACCTATGTTCGGATTCTAGCTGTGTTACCCTCACAGAACCGTTGGCAGTCGCACCTGGATTTACTACCGACAGTGCCACATGCGGTATTTGCGATGGGGTGGCACGCAGTAACCCAACAGGTGGAATACCTCCTTACACTTTTAACTGGCTCGATACCATACCTCCTCAAAACGCGAGTGACACATTGGACAGTCTTTGCGCAGGTATCTATCGGCTTGAAATAATGGATGGTAATCTCTGTAGAGACACTTTCAACATCGGCATCACCAATATTGATGCACCTGTAATTGATTCTGTCGACACGGTCGAAGTCTCCTGCTTTGGAGCTTGTGATGGCTCAGCCACCGTTTATGTAAGCGCTGGCACACCGCCCTATACTTACTTGTGGAATACAGTTCCGGGACAAACAGATTCTGTGGCAGCAGGTCTGTGTGCAGGTACTTTTATTTGCCAAATAGAAGATGCTGCGGGTTGTATATTAATTGCTACAGTAATCATCACGGAACCCACGCAAATCATATCAAATATTGTCAGCACCAACATAAGTTGCTTTGGTGATTGCAATGGTACAACCTCAGTTACACCAACAGGAGGGGTACCACCATACACTTATTTATGGGATGATTCTGGTACAAGTACGGACAGCTCTTTAACAGGACTTTGCCCAGACACTTTCAGGGTCACCATCACCGATTTTACCGGTTGCTCTATTATCGACTCCGTAATTATTACTGAACCGTTGGCAGCATTGGCTTCCTTCATTTCAGATAGCACAAATATCTCCTGTTTCGGCTTGTGCGATGGAACTGCAACTGATAGCGTTGTTGGTGGAACGCCTCCGTATACTTATGTGTGGAATGGCTTCCCTTTTCAAACAGACACCATGGTTACGGGATTGTGTGTTGGTATTACCAAAGTTGTTGTGACGGATGCCAATGGATGCTCGGATTCCGTGAATGTAAATCTGTTCGAACCAACAGTCCTTACGTCCTCAATAACACTCACGACTAATATAAACTGTAATGGCCTGTGTGATGGAACCGCAATTGTTACTCCTCTTGGTGGAACTCCCGGGTATACTTACAACTGGTTTTCATCTGGATCTCAGACAGATTCGACTGCAACCGGACTTTGCGCAAATACCACCGACTCAGTTGAAGTGCTGGATGCAAATGGATGTCAGGATATTACTACAGTTTCGCTAACGGAACCGCCACTATTGACGGTTACTATCACGGACAGCACGAGCGTGAGTTGTAATGGCGCTTGTGACGGATCAGTTACTGGGACTCCTGTTGGCGGAACCCCGCCGTATACCTATTCCTGGAATACAATTCCAGTACAAACAGATTCAGTGGCCATTAATATATGCGGTGCAGTTGCAGATACACTTACGGTTGCTGATTCGAATGGTTGTACAGCAATAGCTACCATAACGCTGGCAGAACCAGTGGTACTTGCTGCAGGCATCACAGACAGTACAAATATCAGCTGTAATGGATTGTGTGATGGCTCGGCCACGGTAACTCCTGTTGGTGGTACTGAGCCTTATACCTATAATTGGGTGTCTGCAGGTGCCCAGACAGATTCAGTTGCAACGGGGCTTTGTCCCGGGGTAACCGATACGGTAATTGTTTCAGATGTAAATGGATGTTCGGTTATGGTATTTGTTACTTTAACAGAACCCAGTGTACTTAATGCTTCAATAATAGGCACTACCAATATCAGCTGTAACGGATTCTGTGATGGTGTAATTCTATCCGGGGTCTTGGGTGGAACGGCACCTTACAGTTACATTTGGACGAATGGTGACACACTGGATTCTTCTACTGCATTATGTGCAGGCATTCCATACAATATTACAATAACAGACGCCAATGGTTGTCAGGATTCAGTGGTTGGAATCGTGTTAACTGAGCCGACAGCAGTAATTGCCACAATTACAGATAGTACTGCAAATACATGCCACAGTGCCAACACGCTCTTCTGCGATGGTACCGCTACGGTAAGCGCTACAGGCGGCTTTCCTCCATATACATATCTTTGGACAGATCCTTCCAATTCAACTGATACAATAGCAGACAGTTTATGTGCCGGCAATATTGATTCTGTTTATGTGACGGATAGTGTTGGATGTACAGATACGGCTTCCCTAACCCTTTCACAGCCACCTGAAATAATTATCACATTCACGGATAGCTTATACGCGACTTGTAATGCAGTATGCGATGGGATGGCCACTATTAATGTTACCGGTGGAACACCTGGCTATATTTACTCGTGGAACTCTGGCCCTACGCAAACAGACACCGTGATCAATGGATTGTGTGCGGGATATGCAGTAGTCATCGTTAACGATTTAAAGGCATGCGTCGACACGGATAGTATAAACATACTCGAACCTATACCAATAGTGATGTCCATTGTGTCGCAAACGGCTGCCTCTTGCGATAGTATTTGTGATGCCATGGCGGTAGTTTCTGCAACCGGTGGAACCAGCCCATACACTTTTACCTGGAGCTCCGGAACTGTAAATGATACAGCAACTGGTTTGTGTGCATCTACCTATAGTGTCACTGTGACGGATGCCAACGGTTGTACGATGGTAGATTCAGTAATTATTACCGGACCGGCGGGATTGACGTCGAGTATTACAAGCATTTCTATGGTTTCCTGCTTTGGCCAGTGCGATGGAACCGCAACGGTGACCGCAAGTGGTGGTGTACCTCCATACACCTATTCCTGGGTTGATACATCCTTTGGAGCGATAGGAGGAAGCACGGACACGATTGCCAGCTTATGTTCAGACAGTGACTACTTCGCTGTGGTTCGGGATGCCAATAATTGTCTGACCTCTGTTCCGTTTATTATCGCCGAACCTCTACCTCTAACGGTCAATATTTGCGACTCTAATAACGTAACCTGTAATGGAGTTTGTGATGGATCGGCTACAGTGTGCCCGGTTGGAGGAACGCTACCTTACACCTATTCATGGAATACAATCCCTGCACAAACAGATTCGATAGCAACGGGACTATGTGCGGGGACATACCGCGTTGATATTATCGACACTAATGGGTGCATAGCCCTGGATTCATTAGTAGTCATCGCCCAGCCGGATTTATTAAGCTGTTCATTCTACGACACAGTTATGACAGGTTGTGGTGCTGACAGTGCCAATGGTAAAGCTTGGGTAATAGGCATAGGGGGAACAGCGCCTTATTCATACCTCTGGAATACTACTGTAATACCAGCAGATACCTTGGATTCTGCAATTAACTTACTTGCGGGAAACTACAACGTAACGGTTACAGATACCAATGGCTGCCAGTCAGTATGCGGTGTATCTATCACAGATACGTCTGACATGGCCGCCTCCATAACTGATTCCACCATGGTGTCTTGCTTTGGATTGTGCGATGGAGAAGCAATCGTTACTCCAACTGGAAGTACACAACCATACACATATAACTGGGTGGATATAACGGGCGCACCTGTTCCTGACTTCGATTCGACTGGCAATGACTTGTGCTCAGGGCTATACAGGGCAATTGTGGCATCAAATGCAGCTTGCTATAGATCAATTCCGGTGTTCATTACAGAGCCTGCACTATTAGTAGCTACTATCATAGATTCTACAGGAGTGTTGTGCAACAACGACTCCAATGGTACGGCAACCGTTGAGGTAACAGGTGGTACACCGCCCTACACATATGTTTGGACTGATTCATTAGGCACTACACTCGGCACAGATACATTGTTAGACACACTTCCGGCAGGACCTTATTGCGTGCTGGTTACTGACTCCAATGGATGTCAGGATTCAATATGTGTAATGATTACACAACCGAATGTTCTATCTGTTACCGATAGCATTATACCTGCAATATGTAGTAATACATGTGATGGTATAGCGGTGGTGACGCCAGCTGGAGGAACAGCACCGTACACATATTCCTGGAGCCATGATTCCACTGTGGTAACTCCTTATGATTCCAGCCTTTGTGTGGACACATTTGTTGCCACGGTTACAGATACCAATGGCTGTTCAGTGATAGATACAATTGTCATAACACCACTGATAGTATCCGTTGCGAATGCCGGACCTGACACCGCTATTTGTCAGAGTGATACAATAACACTGTCTGCCGGACCCGCATCAACTCATGACTGGTATCAAGACAGCATTGGGACACCCATTGGAACAGGACAAACCATTTCGTTTGTACCGGCAACAACAGGGTCAATAAATTATATTCTGGTAGTGGGTGACAGTATCTGTTCCGATACTGATACGGTCGTGGTTTACATAATTCCTGTTAGTGTAGATGCCGGACCGGACATTCAAATACCAAAGGGATTGTGCACAACATTGAATGGAACGGTTACAAATGGAACAGTATTTAATTGGACTCCAATATCGACGCTAGATAATCCTAATATTGAGGATCCTGAAGCTTGTCCGAATGAAACAACCACCTATACTTTGACAGCGACAAACGATTCGGGATGTACTGCAAGCGACACTGTGAGGGTAATTGTAATTCCGGAAATACCAGATGGAATTACACCTAATGGAGATGGATTTAATGACGATTGGGAATTATTTATACTAACCCAATATCCGAACTGTGAAGTACAGGTGTATAATCGTTGGGGAGAGTTGGTATTTGACAGTCCGCAGGGGAACAATTATGTCCCCAAATTTGATGGAACTTATAATAACAAGCCGCTGCCTGTTGGAACATACTATTATGTAATAAAGTTCAACGAGGACATGAAGGGTGTGGTAAAGGAAACACTGACGGGGCCCATAACGATAATGAGGTAATACAAATAATATGAGGAATAGAATTCTATTAGTATGTGTTTGTGTTTTGGGGTTTGCTGCCGTAAATGCCCAGCAATTACCTCAGTACAGCCAGTACCTGATTAATGACTATGTCCTAAATCCAGCTATTGGTGGGAGTCATGATTACTTTGAAGCCAAATCCAATAATAGATTCCAATGGACGGGAATAACCGATGCTCCCAGGACATTTATCTTAAGCATACATGGTCCCTTGAAATATGAGAACATGGGGATAGGCGGCTATTTATTTACGGATGTAACCGGGCCAACAAGTAGGTTTGGGGTCTATTTGTCTTACGCCTATCATATCAAGCTATCGGAAAAAATGAAATTGTCACTGGGTTTATTCGGAGGCATGCTGCAATACAATGTGGATGGCTCAAAAATATCAATGGTAGATAAGGGTGACCCGCTAGCTAACGAGGGAATCCAATCAGTCTATCTGCCAGATGCAGGCTTTGGATTGTACTGGTATTCTGACAAGTTTTATGTGGGCGTTTCTATTCCACAATTGTTACAAAATAAGCTGAAGCTGGCTGATACTACCGATATTTTGGGATCGCTAAAAAGTCACTTCTTTGTTACAGCGGGTTACAAATTTCAGGTAGGTGACAACTTCCAGATAGAACCTTCGGTATTATTGAAATATGTAACACCTACACCGGTTCAGTTCGATATCAGTGCCAGGGTGATTTATCAAAAAATGATTTGGCTAGGGGTTTCCTACAGAACCCTGGATGCGGTTTCTTTCCTGCTTGGATATAGCTACAAAGAATTGCTGATGTTTGGCTATTCATATGATTACACGACTACAGATCTTCAAAACTACAGTTCGGGCACTCATGAGGTAATGCTAGGATTCAGGTTTATCTCAAAGAAGAAAGAGAAGCCACCGGTATCTGATGCCATGTATTAACGTCTGCCATTTCTCCTTATCTTTATCCCCCTAACGTTTAATTACATTTCGTGAGTAATATTAAGGTGTTATCTGGTAACATTGTAGATGTTGTCGGAAGAAGAATCTATCAAGGTGAGCTCCATTTAGAAAATGGTCTCATCTCTGATATTGTAGAAGTCCAAACCGACAGGCAGCATTATCTCATCCCGGGATTTGTTGATGCTCATATTCATGTGGAGAGCTCCATGCTCATTCCCTCTGAATTTGCGCGACTTGCCGTTGTACACGGCACAGTAGGAACGGTTTCTGATCCCCATGAAATAGCCAACGTAGTGGGTATTGATGGAGTTCGATATATGATCGACAACGGCAAGAAGGTTCCCTTCAAATTCAATTTTGGCGCTCCTTCCTGTGTTCCTGCCACTGATTTCGAAACAGCGGGTGCAGCAATTGATGCTGAGCAAATAGCGGAGCTGATGTCTTGGGAGGATATCAAATATCTTTCTGAAATGATGAATTTCCCGGGAGTCCTGGCCAATGATGAGCAGGTGATGTTAAAGATTAAAGCCGCACAAGATGCGGGAAAAGTTATCGATGGGCATGCACCGGGATTGCGTGGCGATGATGCAAAAAAATATATCGATGCGGGCATCAGCACTGACCACGAGTGCTTTACCAGGGAAGAAGCACTGGACAAGCTCAAGCATGGCATGAAGATCATCATCAGAGAGGGTAGCGCCGCCAAAAACTTTGAAGCGCTTATCGAATTAATGGAGGATTACCCTGAAAGAATCATGTTTTGCTCTGACGACAAACACCCCAATGAGCTGGCTGTTGGGCACATCAATTTATTGGCTCAACGAGCTGTCGCTAAAGGATTTGACCCTATTACTGTCTTGAGATCTTGTTCATATAACCCTGTTAAACACTATGGTTTAGAGATCGGCCTTCTCCAGAAGGGTGACCCCGCGGACGTGGTTATTGTTGATAATCTCAAAGAATTTAAAGTCAGTGAGACTTTTATTAATGGCCAGCTGGTTGCCAGTGAAGGGAAGACACGCATAGAGTCGGTCTCAGAAGAGATCATTAATCAGTTTGGCTGCGAGCGTATTAATGAGTCAGAGATCCAGGTAGCTGCCAACGGTGAGACCATAAGGGTAATTGAAGCTTTTGATGGGCAGCTCATCACAAATGCAAGTGAATCAGCAGCAAAAAATGTAGGTGGTAAAATAGTCAGCGATACTGAAAATGACGTGCTTAAAATGGTTGTTGTCAATCGTTATAACAAAGCAGAACCAGCGGTTGCCTTTGTAAAAAACTTTGGGCTTAAGCGGGGAGCCATAGGATCTACTGTTGCTCATGATTGCCATAATATTATTGCTGTTGGTGTTGATGATAAGGATATTGTTGCAGCAGTTAACCTTCTGGTGCAAAGTAAGGGCGGTATTTCCCTTGTATCTGAATCCCACCAATCCGTACTCGAACTCCCTGTAGGAGGCCTGATGTCAAATTTAGATGGCTATAAAATTGCTGATGAGTATGAACTGCTGGATAAGCGGTCTAAAGAATTAGGATCTCAGCTGGGTGCTCCATATATGACGCTATCTTTTATGGCTCTGCTGGTAATTCCTAAGCTAAAACTGAGCGACAGGGGTTTATTTGATGGTGAGGCCTTTCAATTTACATCGGTATTTGTATGAGGAAAGGTCACTCGTTAATAATTCGTAATTTTGAGTACATAAAATAATTATATGTATGAGAGCACACCCCATTCATATTAGCATTCTGGGACTTTTTCTCTTTTCCTGTTCAGCGCACATAGAAGAAGATGCGTTGACATTCGGTTTTATTGATAAAACAGGAGCACTTGTAATTGATGGTGGATTTGACATAAGTGGTAATTTTAGTCAGGGATTAAGCTGGGCTATTTCCAATCAGGTTAGGGGCTATATCGATAAGTCAGGGGAATTTGTAATTCCGCCACAATTTGAAATTGCAGGCTATTTTCATGAGGGAATGGCCTGGGTGGTAAAAATGGGTAAAAGAGGATACATCGACATGGATGGTAAACTAATCATCGAGCCTCGTTTTGATTATGTGGAAGATTTTCACGATGGATTGGCCAGGGTATTAATCAATGGAGAAAAATGGGGCTACATCAACAGGATGGGTGAATACGCCATACAGCCAAGGTATGATGCCTGTAAAGATTTTTACAATGGATATGCTACGGTTAGAGAGAATGAACTTGCCGGAGTAATAAACAAATCAGGACTTTATGTGATAGAGCCAACATACGATGAGCTCGGATCTTTTACAGATTCATTGGCCTATGCGAAAGTGGATGGGAAGTTCGGGTACATCAACCTGAATAATGAATTTGTTATAGAGCCTTCTTATGATTTTGCTTCGAATTTCCACGATGGAAGAGCAATGGTGCAATTGGGAACTAAATTTGGATATGTGGGGCTTTCTGGAAATGTAGAGGTTTCTATTAAATATGATGAAGCCGGGGTATATCATGACGGGGTAGCCCGCGTAAAAAACGGCAACAAAACAGAATATATAGACAGAGAAGGCGTCTCTCTATTCGACTTCATATATGAATCGGGAAGTGATTTTTACGATGGCCTTGCATGGGTTTACCAGAATAAGAAGTTTGGGTATATTGATAAAACCGGTAAGCTTATCATTAAAATGCAATATGATGAAGCTGAAGATTTTCATGAAGGATTAGCGAGGGTACGTTACAAGATAAGTAATTTGGCAGCGTTGAACAAAGCTAACTAGAAGGGTTATGTTTATCGAGCAGCTTTATACGGATTGCCTGGCACAAGCAGCCTACTACATAGAGTCAGAAGGAGAGGCAGCGATAATTGATCCCATTAGGGAGACCGAGCCATATCTCGAATATGCATCAGAACGCAATTCGAGCATTAAATACATATTTGAAACACATTTTCATGCTGATTTTGTCTCCGGCCATATCGATTTGTCAGAAAGAACAGGTGCTCAAATTGTATTTGGCCCATTGGCCAATACAAAATACCAGGTTCATAATGCAGTGGATGAAGAAATCTTCGAATTGGGGAAGATTAAGATTAAGGCCATGCATACACCTGGGCACACGCCCGAATCAACTTGTTACCTGATATATGATGAAAACGGGGTTGAACATGCCGTATTTACTGGCGACACTCTTTTTGTGGGGGATGTAGGAAGACCGGATTTACTGGATGGCAAGATGACCAAGGAAGAGCTGGCAGGAATGATGTATGAGTCCTTAAATAGCAAGATAAAGGTGTTGTCAGATGATGTAATTGTATATCCTGCACATGGGCCAGGATCCAGCTGTGGAAAGAGCTTAGGGGATGAAAAATCATCTACAATTGGTGAGCAGAAGCGTTCGAATTATGCTCTTCAGGAAATGACCAAGGATAAATTTATTAAACTCGTTACAGATGGATTGCTTCCTCCTCCGCAGTATTTCTTTAAGGACGCAATGATCAATAAAAATGGATCTGATAATGTAGAAGAGGTGTTGGAAAGCAATATCAATGCACTGAGCTTGGATGAATTTAACAACGCTGTATCAGACGGTGCCGCTGTCATCGACAGCCGATTCAAGGGCGTTTTTGAAAAGGGATATATTCCAGGGTCTATCAATATAGGCCTTGATGGTATGTACGCCATTTGGGTGGGCACATTAATAAATCCCGATACTCAATTGGTCATTGTTGCAGAAGAAGGTATGGAAGTCGAATCGATTCAAAGGTTAACGCGCGTGGGTTACGACAATGTGTTGGGCTACCTACACAATGGTATCAGCAGCTGGGCTGATAGCGGTGACAAATTAGACAGCATAGAATCCATTTCACCACAAAAATTCGCTGCTCAGGATAACAAAACCACAGATGTGTTGGACGTTAGAAAGGTAAGTGAGTACGATGCAGGGCATTTGGAAGGTGCCATTAATATCCCCCTTGCCAACCTTCAGGGAGCATTGAATCAATTAGACAAGGATACAACCTATTATGTTCACTGTCTTACCGGATACAGATCCATGTCAGCTATCTCCATTTTAAAGGCCAATGGTTACAGCAAATTGGTTAATATTAGTGAGGGGATGGAAGGCCTGCTCGAAACGGATATTCCGGTGCTCAGTAATGAGCTGGCATAACTTGGATGTTTTTTCGGTATTTACAAACCTTTGGCTCCCGGGCAACGTAGTAGGCATATTCACGTCTTTTTTCTATGAGCAAACAATTGATATTATCAGCTTTTGCTGTGGTTATCATTACGATCGCCTGCTGCGAATTGGCAATGACCAGCTCCTCGGCGCCACCGATGGTTCGGCAAACCTGACCGTCACAGGTGGAGATCCTCCTTACACCTTCACGTGGATGAATGCCTCCCTAGACACTGTTGGCACCAACTCGAGTAGCATCGGCAGCTTATCTGCAGGAAATTATTCAATAGCGGTTGTGGAATAAACTTCTCAACACCAGATGGGGACTTACGAGAATACCATTTCCGTTGAGTCCTTGCTACCCGGTATTTATCTGCTAAAGGTGGTAACTGGCGCTGGTTTGCATACCAGGAAATTGCTGATTCGGTAGTTAATGGAACCGGGCTTTCCCCAACCCCACATTTCAATCCCATCTACATTTTCACCACCGGGGGCAGAGCTACTCAATGTAGGATTTCGCCTTCTCCAGGGCACTGTCGATACCATCTACATTCTTACCGCCTGCCGTAGCATAGAAGGGCTGCCCACCTCCTCCACCCTGGATTTCTGTTGCCAGCTCTCGTATAATCTTCGAGGCATCCAGGTCGCGTTCCTTAATGAGATTGTCTGATATAATAACCGTGAGCATTGCCTTACCATTTATGGCGCTACCTAACACCATGAAAAGATTATCGTTTTCCTTCTTCAGTTTAAATCCTATGTTTTTAATGGAATCTGCGTCCAGGTCCACGCGCTCTATCAGGCAGCTCACCCCATTGATGTTCTCAATCTTCTCTTTCAGCTCTTCCCCTACCCCATCTGCCTCCTGTCTTTTGAGCTTTTCTAGAGACTTCAAAATAGCTGAATTTGCTTGCTGATAAGCTCGAATCTTATTTTCAACTTCCTCAAAATTCGATGCACCACTCAGAATCTCCTTTTTGAATTTGAGCTGTTCAGGTATTTTTAGCTCGTTAATTTCATTAAATGCAGCTTCCAGTTGTTCCCGGGTTACATCCGGGCTACCAAGAGTACCGGCCATGTTCACAACCACTTCCATATCTGATAGCAGCTTATTGAGTTTTCCTTTTTGAGAATCAGATTTTTCTCGTGCAACATCTGCTGTCACCGCCTCAATTCTTCTAATTCCGGAGGCAACAGAAGTTTCGACCGTAATTTTAAAAGCATCTATTACTTTGGTTGATGGTACATGAGTACCTCCGCAAAGTTCAATGGAAAACTTTTCGTCGAAGATTACCACCCGAACTTTTTCGTCATACTTCTCGCCAAACAAGGCCATGGCGCCCAGCTCTTTTGCCTCTGGCAGCAACATTTCTCTCACATCCAGGGCAATATCCTCAGCAATTTTTGCATTCACCATTTCTTCGATGCTGGCCAGATGACCTTCATCAATCTTAGCTGGATTGGAGAAATCAAAACGTAAATATTTTTCAGTTACCAGGGAACCTCTTTGCTCTACATGGGTGCCCAGCACACTTCTCAAGGAAGCGTGAAGCAAGTGAGTAGCTGTGTGGTTATTGGTAGTCAGCGCACGTTTTGTTACGTCTACATAAGCTAAAAAAGAACCATTCACTACCTCAGGTAGAGCCTCACAGAAGTGCATGATCTGGTTATTTTCTTTTTTAGTATCGACAATTTCTGTTTTTGCACCATCTGATTCGATGTATCCCGTATCCCCAATTTGTCCACCACCCTCAGGATAAAAAGGTGTTTGATCAAATACCAATTGATATAGCTCCTTTCCTTTGGCAAATACCTTTCGGTGCTTTAAAATCTTCACGCTCGCTTTGAGATTGTCATAGCCAATGAAGTTATCTCCTTCCCCCCGGCTGATTTCAACCCAATCCTCGACTTCAACATTGGAGGCCTTTCGCGCTCTATCCTTCTGCGCCTGCATTTCAACATCAAATCCTTCCAGGTCCACTTTGCTACCCTTTTCTTTGGCAATTAAAGCGGTCAGGTCTATTGGGAAGCCAAAGGTGTCGTACAATTCAAATGCCTGTTTACCATCAATATCGCCCTCCAAATTATTGAGCCTTTTTATTCCGCTTTCAAGGGTTCTTAAAAAGGAAGATTCTTCTTCCCTAATCACTTTCTGTATTGTTTCCTGCTGCGCCTTCAGCTCTGGAAATACTTCAGACATCTGCTCTGCCAGTGTTGACACCAGCTCATTGATGAACGGTTGCTTCAGGTTTAAAAAGCTATAACCA
>JYMV01053266.1_pt1 | contig 18653 bp, 16 predicted proteins | sample 338911 | NCBI WGS metagenome assembly JYMV01 (sample SAMN03354496, study PRJNA234377) | hydrothermal vent metagenome | biome: Deep sea; feature: Hydrothermal plumes at the Eastern Lau Spreading Center, Western Pacific Ocean; material: Seawater | place: Tonga | collected 2009 | depth 2000 m m
TTTTATTGGGGATATGCAGGTTTGATTGAAAATATTTTACAACTAATTAGAAAAGAAACAAAAAGAAATTACAAAATTATTTTAACAGGTGGCTTTTCTTCATTATTTAAAAACTCTATTAAATCTAAAGTGTTTATTGATAAAGATATTACTATGAAGGGTTTAATAGAATTATTAAAAGTAAAATAGATTTTAGATTAAATTATGAGTCAAAAAGATCAATTAATTTTTTGTCCCTTAGGTGGATCTGGAGAAATTGGTATGAATATGAATCTTTTTTCCTATGGAAAACCAGACAATCAAAAATGGTTAATAGTCGATATAGGGGTTACTTTTGCAGACGATACTTTGCCAGGAATAGATTTAATTTATCCTGACCCAGGTTTTATTATAGATAAAAAAGACGATTTATTGGGAATAATTTTAACCCATGCTCACGAAGATCATATCGGCGCCATTGTACATATATGGCCTCAATTAAAATGCAATATTTATGCTACGCCATTTACAAGTGTTTTAATAAAAGAAAAATTTAAAGAAAAAAAAATTGAAATTGGAAATAATTTAAAAATTGTTGATTTAAACGGTACAGTCAAATTGGGTCCCTTTAAAATTGAATTTATTACTTTGACACATTCTATTTTAGAGCCTAATGGCCTGAGTATAGAAACACCAGTTGGAACTATTCTACATACAGGTGATTGGAAATGTGACCCTAATCCTTTGATTGGGAATACAATAAACGAAAAAAGATTAAAACAAATTGGTGCGAAAGGTGTTCTGGCTATGATTTGTGACTCTACTAATATTTTTAACCCTGGTCGAGCTGGTTCAGAATTAGATGTTAGGCAGAGTCTTTTAAAAATCATGCAAAATAAAAATAAAAGAATTATTGTTACATCGTTTGCATCTAATGTAGCAAGAATGGAAACAATATTTTATTGTGCTAAAAAAATTGAAAGACAGATTTCCCTTGTCGGGAGATCTATGCACAGAATTTATAAAGCAGCAAGACAATGTGGTTATTTAAAAAATGTTATTGACCCTATTGACTCAAGGGAAGCTAAAAAAATTTCCAGAGAAAAAATTGTTTATTTATGTACAGGCAGCCAAGGCGAACCTATGGGAGCTATGATGAGAATAGCACATTATGTTCATCCAGACGTTTTTATAGAGAAGGATGATACAGTAATTTTTTCATCAAAAATAATTCCTGGTAATGAAAAAAAACTTTATAGTTTACATAATCAACTTGTTAAAAATGGAATTGAAGTTATTTCAGAAGAAAATGAATTTGTTCATGTTTCCGGTCACCCAAATCAGGAAGATTTAAAAGATATGTATAATTGGGTTAAACCCAAAGCTATCATCCCAGTGCATGGTGAACACCGCCATATGATGGAACATATAAATTTTGCAAAAGAAATGCAGGTACCTTACCCAGTTCAAATTGAAAATGGTGATATAGTTCAAATTTATCCTGGCAATGAGCCCCATGTTGTTGATAAGGCTCCCGTTGGACGCATGTATATAGATGGGAACATTAGTATTAGTGAAGATTCTCAGTCACTAAAAGAGAGAAAAAATTTAGCAAACAATGGTTATTTGGAAGTTACAATTATCATCAATAATAAAGGTAAAGTTATTAAGAAACCTATTTTTTCATTTAAAGGTTTGCCTATTGAAAGTCAAAATGATGATTTTATTTTTGATCTTGAAGATGAGGTTAAAAAAACAAGTAGAACATTTTCTTTAAATAATACTAAACAAGAAAATATCTTAATAGAAGAATTGAAAAAAAATTGCAGAAAATTAGTCAAAGAAAAAACTGGTAAAAAACCTTATACAAATATTAATTTGGTTAGAATTTAGCAATATGTTAAATTGTTTGAACTTTAAAAACTATTTTAATTTACATGCATTTATCACAATTATTTATTCCAATACTTAAAGAAAATCCTGCGGAAGCAAAAATAAAATCCCACCAACTTATGCTTCGCGTAGGTATGATCAAACAATCTTCTTCAGGAATTTATTCTTGGTTACCTCTAGGTTTAAAGATTATGAAAAAAATTGAAAATATTGTTAGAGAAGAACAGAATAATATCGGTGCACAAGAGTTACTCATGCCAACTATCCAATCCGCTGATATCTGGAAAGAGAGCGGTAGATATGAGGATTATGGTAAAGAAATGTTAAGAATTAAAGATCGTCAGAATAGAGAAATGCTTTATGGCCCAACTAATGAAGAGTTGATAACAGAAATATTTAGGGCAAGTATAAAATCATACAAGTCACTTCCACAAAGTCTTTATCATATTCAATGGAAGTTTAGGGATGAACTTAGACCAAGATTTGGAGTAATGAGATGTAGAGAATTTTTAATGAAGGATGCCTACACTTTTGATTTAAGTGATGAAGATGCAGTTAAATCTTATAACAAAATGTACTTTGCCTATCTTAAAACATTTAAGCGAATGGGACTTGCAGCCATTCCTATGGCCGCAGATACAGGTCCTATTGGTGGAAATTTATCTCATGAATTTGTTATTTTGGCAGAAACGGGAGAAAGTAAAATATATGCAGATAAAAGAATTTTTGAAATCGATACAAATAGTTTTAATTTAAATGACTCATCATTAATAAAGATGAGAAATGACTTTGACACATATTATGCGGTTACAGACGATAAATTTAATAAAAGTGACTTTGAGAAAAAGGTGTTGCAGGAAAATCGATTAATAACAAAAGGTATAGAAGTTGGACATATTTTTTATTTTGGTGACAAATACTCAAAACCATTAAATGCCAATGTGGATTTACAAGGAGGAAAAAAAACATCGGTCAAAATGGGATCATACGGAATTGGTGTATCAAGGTTAGTTGCTGCCATAATAGAGGCAAAATTTAATAACAATATTATGAAATGGCCTATATCGGTTTCACCTTATGAAGTTGCTATTATACCCATGATAAGTAAAAACGATAATTCTAATCTAACAAAATCACAGAAGATTTATAAAGAATTAATAAAACACAATATTGATGTATTGTTAGATGATACAGATGAAAACATTTCAGCAAAAATAAAGAAATTTAATTTAATTGGTATTCCATATCAAATAATAATTGGTCAAAAATCAGAAGGTGATCTTTTTGAATTTAAAGAAATAGACAAAGAGTCTCAAAATTTGAGTATTGATAAAGTTGTTCAAAAATTAACCAAAGAGAAGAATTAAGTTTGATTTCGGAAATTGAAAAATTAGTTGCTTTTAGATATTTAAAACCAAAAAGAAAAGAGGGTTTTTTAAAAATAATATCTATTTTTTCGTTTCTAGGAATTGCCTTAGGTGTTGCTGTACTAATAATTGTAATGTCCGTAATGAATGGTTTTAGAACGGAACTAATAGATAAAATTTTAGGATTTAATGCTCATATCATAATCAAACCTTACGAAAAGAAAATTGAAAGTCAAAATCTTAACGAACTTAATTCGCTATCAAATATTATTGAGAAAACGATGTTTTCTTTCAATGGAGAGGGAATTTTATTTAATAAAGATGAAACCAAAGGAATTTTAGTCCGCGGCTATCTTAAAAACGACTTAAAAAAAATAAATTTACTACAAAAAGGAATTTTTGAGGGTTCTTTGGAAAATTTTAACAAGAATACAGTTTCTATTGGAAAAGATTTGGCAATATCCCTAGACTTAAAAGTTGATGATAAAATTACTTTAATGTCATCGGCAGGTATCCAAACTATTATTGGTAGTCTTCCAAAACAGGAAAGCTTTACTATTTCATCAATTTTTAATAGTGGATTTGCTGAATTTGATCAGAATGTTATTTTTATGCCAGTTGAAGATGCTATTTCATTCTTTGAAGCATCTGATGATGATCTTTTTTTAGAGATTTATTTAAAAAAACCAGAACATGTTGAAGAGGCTAAGAAAAAAATTCAAAATTTATTTTCTGATTATTTTGTTTATTCGTGGGCAGACTTAAATAAATCTTTTTTTGGCGCTTTAAAAGTAGAAAGAAATGTGATGTTTATTATATTGTCGCTAATTATTGTTGTTGCTGCATTTAATATAATATCAGGATTAACAATTTTAGTTAAAAATAAAACCAAAGATATTGCAATTTTAAGAACACTTGGTGTCAGTCAAAAGTCTATTGCTAAAATATTTTTTTTAGTAGGTTTTTCCATTGGTTTTTTTGCAACTTTGACTGGCGTATTATTAGGAGTACTATTTTCTCATAATATTGAAAAAATTAGATCGTTACTTTCTGATTTATTTAATATCAGTCTATTTCCAGAGGAAATATATTTTTTAAGCAAAATGCCTTCAGAAATAGATTTAAATTCAATATTAATTATTACTTTGTGTTCATTAGCAATAACTGCATTTGTATCAATATTTCCTTCTTACTCGGCATCCAAGTTAGATCCAATTAAAGCATTAAAGTATGAGTAGTATTATTAAAACAGTTAATCTCTCAAAAAGTTTTTTTTTAAAAAAAAATCTCAATATTTTAAAAAAGATAAATATTGAAATAAAAAAAGGAGAACTAATAGCTTTACTAGGTCCTTCAGGATCAGGAAAATCTACATTTCTTCATCTGATTGCGCTACTTGATCAACCATCAAATGGAGAAATTTATTTCGAAGGAAAAAAAACTTCTCAGATGAACGATGTTGAAAAAGATGAAGTGAGAGGTAAAAAGATTTCTATTGTATATCAACAAAACAATTTGTTGAGTGATTTTACATCTTTAGAAAATGTTGCAATAGCAATGATTTCTTCTGGAAAAAATAAAAAGTATGCAAATAATGAAGCAAAAAAAATTTTAAGAAACGTTGGATTATCTAAAAGACTTGATCATTTTCCAAGCGACCTTTCGGTGGGGGAACAACAACGCGTAGCAATTGCAAGAGCAGTTATAAATGAACCACAACTTATTTTGGCAGATGAACCAACTGGAAGTTTGGATCAATCTACCTCAAAGGAAATATTTAATTTGTTTTTAAAATTTAAGTCTCAAAATCGATCAATAATTTATGCAACTCATAATAGAGAGCTAGCCAATAGAGCCGACTACAAGTTAAAGATAATTGATGGTAATATCAGGCGCTCAAATGAGTAATACACATAAGAATCAATTTACACATTTAAAAATCCATACTCAGTACTCAATATGCGAAGGAGCAGTTAAAATTGTTGATTTAAAGGATTTTTGCAAAAAAAATAAAATTCAAGCAATAGGGTTAAGTGATACCAAAAATTTATGTGGTGCATTGGAGTTTGCAGAAAATATTTCAAAAGTGGGAACACAACCTATTATTGGCAGCCAGATTAATTTTAAATTTAAAGATCAAATAGGTATTTTACCAATAATTGCTAATAATTTTGAAGGTTATAAAAGTATTATTGGTTTATCTTCAAAATCTTACTTAGAAAATAAAACCACAGATGAACCACATTGCTTGTTTCAAGAATTATTAAATATAAAATCTGGAACTACAGTCCTTTCCGGTTCTTTTGGGGGATTAATTGGAAACTTATTCGCAAAAAATTTACTGACAGAGATTGATGAAGTCCTCAAATTAATAAAAGATATATTTAAGGATAAATTTTATTTAGAAATTCAAAGGCATAACGACGTTGGGGAAAAATTATTTGAAGAATTTCTATTAAAAAAATCTAATGATCTAGCAATTCCCTTAATCGCTACTCATGAGGTTTTTTATTTAGATAAGGATATGCACGAAGCCCATGATGCATTGATCTGTATAGGAGAAAAAACCTATGTAAATGAAAAAAAAAGAAGAAAATATTCTGACCAACATTATTTGAAAAGCTCTGATCAAATGATTGAAATTTTTTCTGATTTGCCCGAAGCACTGGAAAATAATTTTAATTTTCCTTATAAATGTAGTTATAAACCCAAACCTTCTTTACCTATCCTCCCAAATATAAGGACCAGCAAAGATATAGATGTAGATCAAGAGTTAATAAATTTAGCAACAAAAGGTATGAAAGAAAAATTTAATAAATACGTCTTTAAACAGAATTCTGATCAAGAAAATAAAAAAAATTTAAATATTTATAACAAGCGACTTCTACATGAATTTAACATTATAAAAGAAATGCGTTACTCAGGTTATTTTTTGATTGTTTCAGATTATATTAAATGGGCAAAAAATAACGATATACCAGTTGGTCCTGGTAGGGGATCAGGTGCAGGATCATTAATTGCGTGGTGTTTACGCATTACAAACATTGACCCAATAAAATTTAATTTAATTTTTGAAAGATTTTTAAATCCAGATAGAATTTCAATGCCAGATTTTGATATAGATTTTTGTGAAGAAAAAAGAGATTTGGTATTTTCTTATCTTAAAAAAAAATATGGAAATGGCGTTGCTCATATAATTACTTTTGGAAAATTAAAAGCAAGAATGGCTATTAGGGATATTGGAAGAGTTCTGGGTTTTCCTTATGGATTTGTTGACTCTATTAGTAAAATGATTCCTTTTGATCCTTCAAGGCCACTAAGCTTGCAAGACTGTATAAATCGTGAACCAAGAATTCAAGATATGATTTCTAAGGATGAACGAGTAAGAAAATTAATGGATTTATCTTTAAAACTTGAGGGACTAAATAGAAACATCGCTACTCATGCTGCCGGCGTTGTTATTGCAGAGAAAAATTTATCTGAGACAGTTCCTCTTTATAAAGATTTTTCCTCTGATTTATTATTGCCAGCAACGCAATTTGATATGTATTCAGCAGAAAATGCTGGATTAATAAAATTTGACTTACTTGGATTAAATACCTTAACGATTATAAATAAAACTCGGACTCTTTTAAAAGCGAAAAATATAGACCTAGATATAAACACAATTAATTTTGAGGATAAAAAAGTTTTCGAATTACTATCGTCAGGTTATACAGTTGGCTTGTTTCAGCTTGAAAGTTCAGGAATGAGAGAAGCTTTAATGCAAATGAAACCTAATAGATTGGAGGATATTATTGCTCTGGTAGCTTTATATAGACCAGGTCCTATGAGCAATATATCTATCTATAATGATTGCAAGCACAAAAAAAAAGAACCTGATTATCTTCATCCAAAGTTAAAAGAAATTCTGGAACCCACTTATGGAGTTATTATTTATCAAGAACAGGTAATGCAAATAGCCCAAATTTTATCAGGTTTTACCGCAGGAGAAGCTGATATTTTAAGAAGAGCAATGGGGAAAAAAAAACGAGCAGAATTAGAAAAACAAAAACAAAGATTTGTTGAAGGAGCTTTAAAGAACGGAATTCAAAAGGATGTAGCAGATTATATTTTCCAAAAAATAGAACCTTTCGCCGAATATGGTTTTAATAAAAGTCATGCCGCTGCTTACGCAGTCATTGCTTATCAAACAGCCTTTTTAAAAACCCATCATCCCAAGGAATTTTTTGCTGCATCAATGTCAACAGAATTAGGTAACCAAGCTAAATTAAGTGAATTCTATGAGGAATTAAAAAGGCTTAATATTGAAATTCAACGTCCATGCATAAATAGTTGTTTTGCAGAATTTAAATCTACAGACAAAAAATTTTATTATGCATTAGGGGCAATTAAAAGTGTTGGATTTGAAGCAATTAATCAAATTGTTAAAGAAAGAGAAATTAACGGTCAGTTTAAATCATTAGATAATTTTATTAATAGAGTCGATCCAAAGAATATTAATAAACTGCAACTTGAAGGATTAGTAAAAGCAGGGGCATTTGACTCTTTAGAAAATAATAGAAAAGCATTTCATGATAAAATTCCAAATATTATATTAGCTTCAAAATCTGTATTTGAAAATAAAATTAATAATCAAGTAAATTTATTTGATGATAGCAATCAAACTAAAAAAAGCTTGGTGCAAACCAGTGTTAATGATTGGCCATTTGAGGAAAGATTAGCAAAAGAATTTGAGTCAATTGGGTTTTTTATTTCAGATCATCCAATTAATGAATACAAAGAGATTTTTGATATATATAAAATACAAAACTTTAACTCATTTATTAGTTCAACGAGTAATGAAACTATTCTTGCTGCCACAATAATGAAAATTCAAGAAAAAAAAACACAAAAAGGTAATCCTTTTGCGATTATTAAATTTAGTGATTTGGGAGGTGTATTTGAATTATTTGTTTTTTCAGAAATTTTGGATCGAAACAGAGACATTCTTAATGAAGGAAAGTCATTATTAATTACAGTTGTAAAAGATATTAGTAACCAAGCTAATCGTTTTAAAAGAATTAGTGTAAGAAAGTTAGTAAGTTTAGGTGAAATTTCAAAATACTCTATACCAAAAATTACATTTGAAATAGAAGAAGTGGACAATCTAAAAAAACTTAAAGATTTAATTTCTGAAAGAGGTGATACGAATGTTAAAATTGTTGTTCAATATAATTCTAAAAATCTAATTTTTGAACTTTCAGAAAAAAGAAAAATAAACCCAGAAATATTAAAATCGTTAAAAAACGAGCCTTATTTGAAAAGAATAAATATATAATAAAAGTTGTAATTAATTTGATTAAATTGTAAAACACCCACAAAACGCACACGGTTGTTGGTCTTATGGACCGCCGGTCCTTAAATGGTAGAACTGTGGTGGAATAACCGGGAAAATATATTGTATATACCTAATTTAACAATTCAGCAATTATTAGAAGCGGGCGTGCATCTAGGTCACAAGACTTTTAGATGGAATCCAAAAATGAAAAATTATATTTTTGGCAAAAGAAACTCAGTTCACATAATTGATTTAGTCCAAACTATCGAGTTAATTAATGAAGCTCTCTCAAAAGTTTCGAGCGTTATTGCGAATGGTGGTAAAATATTATTTGTTTCGACTAAAAAGCAAGCTGCAGAGTCAATTGCTAATTTGGCTAAAGATACATCGCAACATTATGTAAATTTTAGATGGCTTGGGGGAATGTTAACTAATTGGAAAACAATCTCAAATTCAATAAAAAAGCTAAAACAAATTAACGAAGCACTTGGAGATGAGAATATAGGTTTTACAAAAAAAGAAATTATCAAGATGGGACTTAAAAGAGACAAACTCGAGAGATCACTTGGGGGAATATTAGAAATGAAAGGTATTCCAGATTTAATATTTATTATTGATACAAATTATGAAAAGTTAGCTATTAAGGAGGCTGCCAAGCTAAATATACCTATAATTGCAATACTTGATACAAATTCCGATCCTACAGACATCGATTATCCAATACCTGGAAATGATGATGCACGAAGAGCAATAAATCTATACTGTGATTTATTAAAAGAAACTATTCAAAACACACAAAAAGAAATTAAAATTTCTAATAAAAATGATGAAATCAAGACTCCAGTCAAAGAAATTAAAGTTGAAGAAAAAAAAGATAAAGTACGATTGATTGATAAGATAAAAGAAAAAGTTATAAGCACGATATCAAAAGAAAACAATCCAATAAAAAAATAATTTTTTCAATGTCATCTTCCAGTCATTTAGATAAGATTAAAAAACTTAGGGAACTTACTGGTGTAGGTTTTGGAGATTGTAATATTGCAATCAAAGAATGTGGCGGAGATATAGAAGAATCAATAAAATATTTACGAATTAGGGGATTTTCTAAGGCTGGTAAAAAAATGGAACGTGTTGCAAATGATGGTCTAATTTGCGTTCATGAAGAAAATAATAAATTGTCAATAATTGAGATTAATTGTGAAACAGATTTTGCTGCAAAAAATTTAGAATTTTTAAATTTTTCAGAAAACCTTTCCAAATTGTGTTTTGAACTAAAGGGAGATTTAAATAATTTAAAAAAAAAGAAAATGAAAGATGGAAATAGTGTTGATGACAATGTAATTAATCTTATTTCCAAAATCGGAGAAAAAATTACAATTAGGAGGTGCAATTTTTTTGATAATAATAAATATATGAATTTTTCTTATGTACATGCGGCATTAAAAAAAAATATTGGAAAACTCGGTGCGGTTGTCTCTATAAAATCTACAAAATTCAATCAACAAATTAAAGATTTTGGACACAAATTGGCAATGCACATAGCGGCATCAAACCCTCTGACAATTGAAGTTAGTCAACTTGACAAAAAAATGTTGGAAAAAGAAAATGAGATAATTAGTGAGGAACTTAAAAATTCAGGCAAAAGTGATAATATTATAGAAAAAATTTCAAGGGGAAAGTTAGAAAAATTTAAACAGGAAAATACTTTAATTAATCAAATTTGGATTATGGATCCGAAAAAAAAAGTAAAAGACGTTATAGCTGAATTAGGTAAAGAAAATAGCATAACCATTAAAGATTTTGTTAGATATAAAGTTGGTGAATAAATAAGATTTACCCTTTAAAATACATATTTTTATTATGTTTGATAAAAACATTTATAAACAAAAAATGAATAAAACCTTCGAAGCTTTTGCGAAGGATTTATCAGCCTTAAGAACAGGTAGAGCGAATGCTAGCATGTTGGATGTTATCAAAGTTGATGTTTATGGACAAAAAATACCAATAAATCAATTGGGTACAATTACTGTACCAGATCCTCGAACATTAAATATTCAAGTATGGGATCAAAATAATGTGATGCTTATTGACTCTTCAATAAGAAAATCAGAAATGGGTTTAAATCCGCAAATTGATGGTCGGTTGATTAGAATTCCGATTCCAAATTTAAACGAAGAGAGAAGGAATGAATTAAAAAAAATAGTTAAAAATATGGCAGAGAAAAGCAAAATATCAGTTAGAAATATAAGAAGAGAAGCTAATGATGTATTAAAAGCAATGCTTAAGGAAAAGAAGATTAGCGAAGATGAAAACAATAAATTCGAAAAAGAAATTCAGAAGATTACAGATCAAGAAATAAAAAAAATTGATGAAAAAGAATCCCAAAAAGAAAAAGAGATAATGACAGTATGAGTGTAGCTAATCATGTTGCCATAATTATGGATGGTAATGGTAGATGGGCATTACAAAAAGGAAAATCAAGAAATTATGGTCATCAATGTGGACTCAGGGCAATAGAAAAAATTGTTGATTATTCAATTAAAAAAAAAATTTCTTATTTAACATTATTTACGTTTTCAAGCGAAAATTGGAAAAGACCAAAAAAAGAAGTTAATTTCTTATTTAAATTATTAGAAAACTATTTCAAAAAAAATTTACTTAAAGTTATTAGAAATGGAATTAAAGTGAAAATCATTGGAAATAAGTCCGGGTTAGCAAGCAATTTAAGGAAAATAATAAAACTTGCGGAGAACAAAACCAGGAAAAATAAAAAAATTTCAGTTCAACTAGCTTTAAATTACGGGTCAAAACAAGAAATAATTAATAGTATGAAAATTGTTAATAAAAAAAAACAAAAAATTACAATCAAAAATTTTGAAAAAAATCTTTATACTTCTGGCTTTCCCGACCCTGACATTTTAATAAGAACCGGTGGTCAAAGAAGACTCAGTAATTTTTTGTTGTGGCAAATAGCTTATACAGAAATTTTTTTTGTAAAAAAAATGTGGCCTGATTTTAATAATAATGATTTTCAAAAAATATTAAATAAATTTAAAAAAATTAAAAGAAATTTTGGAAATATTTAATGGCTGTAGAATTAGGAAAAAGAATAATAACATCAATCATTTTGTTTTTAATTGCAATTTTTTGTATTTTGATACATAAATTTGTTTTTGTACTCATGCTTATTGTTACTTTATTTGTATGTTTTAAGGAGTGGAGAGATATTAATTATAAATATTTTAAGAAAAAGCAGCATAACAATTGGAAATATTTTTTTGTTCAATTTGTTGGATTAGTTTATCTATTTATTTTTTTAAGTACGTCTATAGCTTTAAGAGGTAACAATTCTGAAAGCATAGCTTTTTTTATTATTATTTTATGTATATGTATTTTTTCTGATATAGGTGGTTACGTTTTTGGTAAAGTTATAGGAGGAAAAAAATTAACTAAAATTAGTCCAAATAAAACGATTTCTGGAAGCTTGGGTTCTTTTATCTTTTCCATATTACCAGTATTATTATTTAATTTACAAAATTATACTGGTGTGTCTTTTGAAGTTTTATCAATAAATATAGCGCTTTGTTTAATTGTTTCTTTAGTCTGCCAATTAGGAGATTTATTGATTTCTTATTTTAAAAGATTGAACAAAGTTAAGGACACGGGAACTATTTTACCTGGTCATGGAGGATTGTTAGATAGAATTGATGGACTAATTTTTGCTATACCAACAGTATATATTTTAAAAATTACGCAGATATTTTAGTATGAAAATTAATATTGCAATACTTGGTTCAACTGGTTCTATAGGTGAAAACATATTGGATATTGTCAGAAAAGATAAAAAAAATCTTAAGGTGGTTTTATTAACAGCTAATAAAAATTATAAAAAATTAATTCAACAAGCCAAAGAATTTAAAGTAAAAAATATTCTAATTTACAATGACAAATATTATGAATTTTTAAAAGTAAAATTAAAAGGTAGAAAAATAAATATTTTTTCAAGAAAGACTAAATTAAATAAAATCTTAAAAAAAAAAGTTGATTATACTATATGTGGTATATCGGGATTAGACGGTCTTAAACCTACCTTAGATGTAATAAAATTTACAAAAACTATAGCTAGTGCAAATAAAGAATCTATTATCTGTGGATGGTATTTAATTAATAAAAAATTAAAAAAATATAATACTAAATTTATTCCAATCGACTCTGAGCATTATTCAATATGGAATTTAACAAGAGAATATTCAAATAATGATATAGAAGAGATCATACTCACCGCATCTGGTGGCCCACTTCTAAATTCACCTATTAGAATTCAAAAAACAATAACCCCGGAAAAAACAGTCAGACATCCAAAATGGAAAATGGGTAAAAAAATTTCAGTAGATTCAGCAAACTTGATGAATAAGGTTTTTGAAATAATGGAAGCTAGCAAAATGTTTAATTTTGATTTAGAAAAATACAAAATATTTATTCATCCGCAGTCATATGCGCACACAATCATAAAATTTAAGAATGGACTAATAAAAATGTTACTGCACGACACAGATATGAAAATACCAATTTTTAATTCTATTTATGATAAAAAGATAAAATATATAACTTCAAAAAAAATCAATTCAAAAACGTTAAATAACTTAAACTTTTATGAAGTTGACAAATTGAAGTTTCCTTCGATAAAACTTTTGAAAAAAATATCTAAAAAAAATACTCTTTACGATACCGTGATAATAATTGCTAACGAGGAATTGGTTAAACTTTTTTTGCTGAATAAAATTTCTCTGAGACAGATTGTGGAGAACTTAACAAAAATTATTAATTTAAAAGAGTGTAAAAAATATTTCACAAAAAAACCCACTTCACTCAGTAAAATACTTAAAGTTAGCGAATTGGTTAGGTTGAAAACCAATAGTATAAGTGTATGATCTTTCGTTCAATGAAAAAAGCTTTATTACAATCATTATTTTTTTTTATTTTTGTAATAACAATATCTTACGCAGAAATTGTTAAAGAAGTTAAAGTTGTAGGCAATGTCAGAGTATCCTCAGAAACTATTGTTATGTTTGGAGATATAAGGGTAAATGAAGATTACAACGCTCAAAAAATAAATGAACTGTCTAGGCAACTATATGATACCGATTTTTTTTCTTATCTAGAAATTAATTTAACTAATGGTCTCCTAGAGATTTCAGTCAAAGAAAATCCAATAATCCAAAGTTTAGTTTTCAATGGAATCAAAGCAAAAAAACATAAAGAAGCAATAAAAGAGGTTATCGAATTAAAAGAAAAAACTTCGTATGTAGAAAATAAGTTGATTAGAGATATTCAAAAAATTAAAACAGCTTTCAGAAATCAAGGATTTTATTTTATAGAAGTAGAGGCTTACGCGAAAGAAAATGTAAATAATTCAATAGATTTAATTTATGAAATTAATAGAGGAGAGCGTGCCAAGATAGGAAAGATTGTCTTTATAGGTGATAAAAAAGTTAAGGATAGCAAATTAAGAGGAATTATCACATCGGAAGAGAGTAAAGCATGGAAATTTATATCCACAAAAAAATATTTAAATCAGGAAAGAATTAAATTAGATACTCGCCTTTTAGAAAATTTTTATAAAAGCAAAGGTTATTATCAGGTCAAAGTATTGGCAACGAACATATTATATGAAGAGGGCGAAGGGTTTCTATTGACTTATAATATTGACTCAGGAAAAAGATTCAGGTTTGAGGATGTTTCTTTAAAAATATCAGAAGGCTTAGATAAAAATTCTTTTGTTGAAATTGCAAAAGATCTCCCTAAACTTAAAAACAAGTATTATTCGCCAAAAAAAATTATAAAAATTCTTGATGAAATTAACAAGTTAACTACGAAAAAAGATCTTCAGTTTATAAATTCTAAATTAGTTGAAACTGTTAAAAATGACAAGATATTAGTAACAATAGATGTTTCTGAAGGAAAAAAATATTTTGTTGAAAGGATAAATATAATTGGAAATACCGTTACTGAAGACAATGTTATAAGAGGTGAATTAGAAGTTGACGAGGGTGATCCTTACAGTTTGTTACTATTGGATAAATCTATAAATAACATCAAATCAAGAAATATATTTGGAAAAGTTAATAAAAATATTTATGAAGGTTCTTCACCGGATCTTAAAGTTATTACTATTGAAGTTGAAGAAAGAGCTACCGGTGAAATTTTTGCCGGCGCTGGAGTTGGTAGTTCAGGGGGAACAATTGGTGGCGGTGTCAAAGAAAATAATTTTTTAGGCAGAGGTGTTAAATTGGATGCTAATCTACAATTTAGTGAAACGGCTATAAGGGGAAAGTTTTCTGTAGTTAATCCAAATTATAATTATTCGGGCAACGAAATTAGATTTACAGCCCAAAGTACAAGAACAAGTAAAATGACATCATTTGGTTATGATAGTAGCAAAACTGGCTTTTCTTTAGGCACCACATTCGAGCAATACGAAGATATTTTTATTTCTCCAGATCTGTCCACTTACTATGAAAGTTTATCAACAAACGATAATGCTTCTAAAGCTCTCAAACAGCAAGAAGGAACATACATTGATACTGAGTTAAGGTATTCAGTAATTCAAGACAAAAGAGATCAAAGTTTTAAACCAACAGAAGGTTATAGAGCGTCATTTAACCAAAAGCTGCCCCTATATTCAGAATCTCCATCTCTTATAAATGGAATAGATTACTCGGCATATCATAGTTTCAGTGATAACTTTATAGGTTCTCTTAGATTTCACGGAAGAGCAATTAACTCACTTTCGAGCAGTGAAGATGTTAAACTTTCAGAAAGATTGTCGATACCTGGAAGATACTTAAGAGGATTTGAGGTCGGAAAAATAGGACCTGTGGATGCATCGGACTATATAGGCGGAAATTATGTAACAGCCTTAGGTTTTAATGCAGCACTACCAAAATTGTTACCTAACCTCACAAATGCAGATGTTAGTTTATTTCTTGATACAGGTAATGTATGGGGAATTGACTATGATACAAACATTGATGAATCGAACAAGTTAAGGTCAGCATTTGGTGTTAGTGTAGATTGGTTTACACCCATAGGTCCCTTGAGTTTTTCTTTTTCAGAAGCTATAACTAGCGCAAGTACAGATAAACCAGAATCTTTTAGATTTAATATAGGGACGACATTCTAATGAAGTTGAAATATATTGTAAAAATATTTGTAATTACTTATTTGATTTTTGGAATTACTAATTCTTTTGCAGAAAATAATGTTGTTTATATCAATATGGATAAGATCTTAAATGAAAGTAAAGTAGGTAATTTCGTTGAAAAAGAACTAACAAAGCTTCATGAAACAAAATTAGACAGTTTTAAAAAAACGGAAGAAAATTTGAAGAAGAAAGAAATAGATCTTATATCCAAAAGAAATATTTTGGCGAGAAATGAGTTTGATACAAAAGTTAAATTATTGAACGAAGATGCCCAAAAGTATCAAGCTGAAAGAAGAAAATGGTTTGATGAGATAGCCGTAAAAAGAAATACAGCTAGGGCTGAAGTGTTAAAATCTTTAGATCCAATTATAACTAACTATTTTGAGAAAAACCAAATTTCACTTATATTGTACAAAAGAAATATAGCTATTGGAAATAGTGAACTGGATATTACCGATGCAATTATAGATGAATTAAATATAAAACTACCATCTATAAAATTAAATTAAGAGTGAGTTGTAATTTTTTTTTTAAAAACAAAGGCCCTTTTTCTGTAAAAAAAATAGTAGATATATGTGCAGGTGAAGTGCATTCCGGGTTAGATTCTAATATCAAAATACACAATATAATGGATTTATTTAGAGCTAAAGAAAATGACATTACCTTTTTAAATTCCATAAAATTCAAAGAAAAATCTTTGAAATGTAAAGCTACCGCCTGTATTACGAGCAAAAAATTAACAAAATGTTTGCCAGAAAATTGTATAAAAATAATAGTTGATAATGTTTTATTATCTGCAGCTAAAGTATCAAAACTTTTCTATCCCGAATCTGAATTTGATCATCTTGATCAAACTCTTATTTCATCAGAACAAATTAAAGACAAATATATCGATGTAAAATTTGGAAAAAATGTACTAATTGGTGAAAATGTCCAAATTGGAAAAAACACTGCTATAGGAAATAATTCTATTATTGAGCATGATGTAAAGATTGGAGAGAATTGTTCAATAGGATCTTTTGTTGTAATTAAAAATTCAGTACTTGAAAATGAAGTACACATAAAAGATGGAGTTAAAATTGGTAGCAAAGGATTTGGTTTTATACCTGACAAATCGAAAAATTTTAGAATTCCTCATATTGGTAAAGTATTATTAATGAAAGGAGTAGAAATAGGTTCGGGAACCACAATTGACAGAGGATCAATTAGTGACACTATTTTAGGTGAAAATACCTTTGTAGATAACCTGGTTCAAATCGGACATAATGTTAGGATTGGTAAAAACTGTATGATTGTTTCTCAAGTTGGAATTTCTGGAAGCACAGTTATAGGAGATAATGTTGTGATTGGTGGTCAAGCTGGAATTTCAGGTCATCTTAAAATTGGTAACAACGTAAAAATTGGTGGAAATAGCGGAGTTATTAAAGATATACCTGATAATAAAAAAGTAATGGGATATCCCTCTATGGATTTTAAAAAATTTGTTAAAAATTGGAGATCTAATGGGCAATAATAATGCTCTTAACAAAGAGCAAATAACAAATCTGCTTCCTCATCGAGAGCCAATGCTGCTAATTGATGAATTAGTTAATATTGTGCCACATAAATCTGCCGTAGGCATTATAAATGTTAAAAAAGATTCTTTTTTTTTCCAAGGACACTTTCCGGGTCAACCAGTTATGCCAGGTGTGATGATTGTGGAGGCTTTTGGCCAAGCTGCAGCTGCACTTACAGCTTATAGTTTAAACCCAAAAGAAGTTGAAGATAAACTAGTATATTTAATGAGTGTTGATAAGGCTCGTTTTAGAAATCCAATTATGCCTGATTGTAAACTTTTTCTTGAAATAAAGGCTATCAGGTCTCGCGGTAGAGTTTGGCGATATCAAGGAATAGCAAAAGTTAATGAGAAAAAAATGGCAGATGCAGAGTGGGCAGCTACAATAATGGATAGAAGCAAATAATTAATGATACACAAAACGTCTATAATTGATTCAAAAGCCAAAATTTCAAAGAGCGCAAAAATAGGTCCTTATACAATTATAGGTCCAAATGTTATAATTGAAGAAAAAGTTGAAATACACTCACATGTTAATATTACAGGTTATACAAAAGTTGGAACAGGAACCAAAATCTTTCCATTTGCAAGTATAGGAACCCAACCCCAAGATTTAAAATATAAAGGCGAGAAAAATAATCTAGTAATCGGAAAAAATAACACTGTTAGAGAGTATGTAACAATTAACCCCGGCACTGAAGGTGGGGGAGGTACTACAAAAATTGGTGATAATTGTTTGTTTATGATCTCCTCTCATATAGCCCATGATTGTACAATTGGAAACGATGTTGTTATAGCAAATAACGTTCCATTGGGCGGACATGTAGTTATTGAAGATGGGGTGATAATTGGAGGAAACTCAGCTGTACAACAGTTTACCAGAATAGGAAGATTGGCCATGATTGGCGGTATGACAGGAGTATTAAAAGATGTCATTCCCTTTGGTCTATCATTCGGTAATAGAAATTTTTTAAAGGGCATTAATATTATTGGATTAAAAAGAAAAAGTTATGAAAATAAAAAAATCATGCAATTGAATGAAGCGTATGAAAAAATATTTTTATCAAAAAATTTGCATGAAAATTTAAGTAAAATTAACGGAGAATATAAAGATAACGAACTTGTACAAGAAGTTACAAATTTTATTTCCAAAGATAAAAAAAGACCTATTTGCTCGCCTTTGAAGAATTAGAATAATCATGTTGGGTTTGATATTTGGAGAAACAAATTTTCCATTAGAAATTCTAAAAAAGGTTAAAAAAAAACATATAAAATATTTAATTATTGATTTAACCAAGAAAAAAAATTTCAAAAAAGACAGGAATAGTTATGCGG
>JYMV01002899.1_pt1 | contig 18648 bp, 16 predicted proteins | sample 338911 | NCBI WGS metagenome assembly JYMV01 (sample SAMN03354496, study PRJNA234377) | hydrothermal vent metagenome | biome: Deep sea; feature: Hydrothermal plumes at the Eastern Lau Spreading Center, Western Pacific Ocean; material: Seawater | place: Tonga | collected 2009 | depth 2000 m m
AACTCAGCAACCAGCTGAAGTCACAAGTGTCATTAGAGTACTCCAACCAGGCGAAGAAACGGGTTGGCACAAACATATGGTGCCACTCCATGCTTATCTTATGGAGGGTACATCCGCAATCGAGTTTGAGGTAGATAGCGGCATTACACATACACATACTTTCTCAAAAGGAGAGGCGTGGGTAGGTGCTGCTGACGTATGGCACACGCCAGATAAAGGGCTAGGCGTTTTATTGGACTGGCAAATATTCTAGTTCGATACTGGCTCTATCGTTAGTGTTCAAGTTATCTGATGCTGACTGTAGCGCTGACTCTCTTATTCTGGAGAATATGCCATGGATTTCGTTTAGTCCAACCCTAGCTGTCTGTAGGTAATTGGTAGCTTGTTGTGCATTGCGAACTGATTGTCGCATACCAGTGGCTTGGTTTTTCATGTGTTGGTTGATGGCTTTAACCGCTGTATCGTCTTTGGCGAAATTAAGATGTAAGCCTGAAGATAAGTGTTCGATGTTTTGTTCCAAACTAGCTTGAGATTTGGAGTAGGATCGGTAGGTTTGAACGGTGGAAGTATTGGTATTAACTCGGAATCCTGATACTAATGGCATTTTCCATGATCCGTTCGTAATGTTTCCATCTCTGCTTCCTATCAATTCCAATCAATCACTGATACCCGCGAAAAGATAACTCGTGTACGGGGTAATCAGGACTCCTTACATGGTTACTCTATACCCACCTAATGCAAGATCAGCATAGGCTATGTTGGCTCAAGCGAGTGCCTTACCATAGAACATCCTGTCGCTCTTGAGATAAGCCTTCCATTAGGAATCTGATTGACACAGCGAGCCTCCACTTTGGTATCATGCACCCGATTTGATTGAACCAATTACTGTCAACTCTTTCCCCCACCGGTCATGAGACCGCCACGGCGGTACATACAAAGCGTCGGATAATTTTCCAGCGCGAAAGATCAGCTTCCAAGACAGCGTAACACCGCATTCCTTCCACTAAGAATCTGATTGACACAGCGAGCCTCCACTTTGGGTGATCTACGCCCGATCGGCACAGCAACCCCACCGCTTTACCCGAAACCACGATCGTGCTAGAATGCCTAAGCTAGTCCCTTGAGAGTCGAATTCGCGTAAGAGTACAGAGTTCGCTCAACGTCTCAATCTGTGAGGGGACCCAACCTAGAGGATCCCCCCGCTTTTTTCAGCAATGACAAACGGTAATGACACTAAAGGGAATCGGCACGCTTATAATCATTTATTGAAAGGGAAAAACAGATGACACTTAGTCAGAAACAGCTTAACTTCTACGACACCTTCGGTTATTTGCTGATTAGGCAACTCTTTTCACCGGATGAAATGGGGAAAATCATTGAAGGATTCGAATGGTCGATTCAAAATTGCGGTGGTGGCAAGAATCATAATGGTACGAGTCGCACCATGTTTTTAAAACCTATTGAACATACCCCAGAAATGAGTGCTATTCTTGATCACCCCTCCATACTTGGCCTAATTGGAGGTGTATTGGGCGAAGATTTTAATTACGGGGGAGGAGATGGTAATTATTATAGTGGAAACACTGGCTGGCATCCTGATGGAAGTTGGGGACAACTTTTTGCCGCTAAGATAGCTTTCTATTTAGATCCTCTGACTCAGGATACAGGGGCACTTCGTTTCATCCCCGGCAGCCATCGACCAGATCATTTTGTTCGTCAGGAGAAAATAGATGTCAATAACTCACTTGAACTTTTTGGTGTACCGTCCACGGAGTTTCCGGGCAGTATAGCCGTTGAGACCAGTCCCGGCGACATTGTGATTTTCAACCACGATTTATATCATGCCTCATTTGGCGGAGGGTCTCGCAGACGTATGTTTACCATGAACTGTACACGTCAGGCCAAAACCCCAGCAGATTTGGAGATGGCGCGTCAGTATCTAAGCGTTCATTCACCAGGTGGCCGCAATGTCAAAACGGGCGCAGGTGTGTTTTATCCAACGATGATAGATACTGCTGATGAGAATCGAATGATTCATCTTCGCCAACCGATAGAAATTCATGACCAGCTTTTTCCTGACTTAGCCCGAGATGTTGTTAGCCAAGAATCAGCATCAGGAGCATGAGCTTTTCGTGGACAAGTTTGGTTTAGATTCAGGGTGTTTCTTTCATCACCATAACGAGCTTAAAATCGAAGGAACCTTTTGTTTGGTTTAGTCTGTAAGGGCTGTCGAAGCGAATACGCATTTTAACTCAGGTTACAAAGCGTCGGATCATTTTCCAGCGCAAAAGAACAGATGCTAAAATGGCGTGACCTCGCATTACGCCTCATCATCTAGAAGGTGCCTGCACGGTTCGTCAACGCTAATTACTGACAGCCTACCACTTTCCCTTGAGATTGCAACTGTGTTAGAATGCCAAATCAAGCACCGTAACTTGAGTCTCAAAGGACCGCAGATATGGCCAACGTCTTCATCTCCTATTTGCGTGAAGGTATAGAGTTCGCTCAACGTCTGCACTATGAGTTGGAAGCCAAGGCTCATGAGCCTTGGGCTGACCGGTGAAGAGAGCCCTGCTTTCCAGCGATGGCAAACGGTTAAATTAAGGCCGCATGGTACAGGGGAGATTGGCTTTTTACTTCTTGAGCCAAGCCCACCTTCTCCTGGCTGTATGGAGATAGGTCAGGTTCTGTTGATGTCGATAGGCTTCTTGTTCAGCCCTTATAGAAAAGTAAGCTTTCCGGCCATCTTTGTGTTTGAGTAAACCCATTAGCCCGTCCCAAAGATAAACTAGTAGAAATCCGAGAAAGAGTGTCTCCAGATACTGCTGGAAGTGAATTGCTTCATGGTTCTTGGTGACCTCACTTATTTGATTTCTTGAAATGACTATCGGACCCAGAGTAATTGCTTCTATCTCAATAGGAGCTAGATAACTCAAACATATTAAAATTGGTTTATTATGAATAAAAATCGGTTTCCAATGCCGGATGCTCAATATTAATGTGAGCCTTTTTTGGTTCAACCCATCCTTCTACTTTTAGCGATTCCACCCCATTTAATCGCTTAGAGGTCGGCGTGAAACCGCCAAATCTGCAAAGTCTTTCAGAAATGAAGGGCTTGGAATCGCAGACCAATTATTTTGGCGTTTAGTTGCCAACTTATTTTAATAAACCCCATTTTTGAACCCCGGAGGTAGTGCTGGTTCTCCTCTGGAACGACCTTGTGCGTCTTGCCGAACAATGAAGGCAGTGAGTTTATACATGAGTTGATCTCGGGTGTCCCGCATACTGGCATCAAACCACAGATTGATCATTTCTCCCGGGTCATTTTTCAGGTCAAAAAGTTCGCCCCCGCTATCGGTTGGCCCAGGTTCTGGACTATGGTAAAGGCTCAGTTTGTAGTTATCTTCTCGCCACATGCTAACATGAAGCTCGGGGTTATAGTATCCACCATGCCCAACACTAGAATTACGGTGCATAGAGACTGCGTGCCCTCGTTGCCGCAAATCCTCCGAACTGAGAAGATTGCAAGAGTCGGGCATCTGTTCGGCTTGTTGGCACTGGGCAAGGGTAAGAACCGTTGCCGCGATGTCGTGTAACTGGCACGGCGTATCCTCGACATGACTCCAAATCTGTTCGGTGTGGCGAATAATCATCGGTACGCGCGTGCAAGCATCGTACATAAATGCCCCCTTGGTGGTGAGGCCGTGATCGCCCAACATGTCGCCATGATCGCTGGCAAAGATGACAACAGTATTTTGACTGAATTTAGTCTCATCGAGGGCTTCTAACACTCGACCGACCTGCTCATCAATCAGGCTAATCGCCGCATGGTAACCAATTCGACTTTCAATCAGATCGGAATGGCTCTTTTTTCGAGCTTCTAGCCGATGGGCAATCGGACGGTGCTCAAACGGTTCGTCTGGGACATGGATGCCGGGCAGGGCATCGACATCCAACAGGTACCGATATTCTGCTGGATAGTTGGTATAAGGGTTATGAGGATCAAAGACGCTCATACAACAGAAAAAGGGTTGGTGGGTTCCTTGCATCCGGTATAAGTAGTCGATGGTTCGGTTGGCGGCCCAAGTAGTGAAATGAGCCTCGGCACGAACATGCCCAATCCCATTGCCGTCTCGTTTCCAACGCTCCAAAATATCAGGATAATGTACCGCTAGCCAACGGGAGTATGCCGTCTCGCACCCGTGATAGCCGTTCGGATCAGGTGCCCATTCATAAGTATTAAATCCATCCCACCGATGTCGATATTTCATTTCCCACATATGTCCAGCCACGTGGAGTTTGCCGAACAGTGCGGTGTCATAACCCGCTTCTCTTAAAAAATAGGGAAAAAGAATTTCGTCCGGAGGCAATACGTCATGCACATGGTACACGCCATGCCCTGGTAGATGCTTGCCAGTCCAGAGACTAGCTCGACTCGGCGTACAGATTGGGTTATTGACATAGCATTGTGTGTAACGGATTCCTTCGCTCGCCAAGTGATCGAGGTTTGGCGTATAAACGCCAGGAGTATCATAACAGCCGAGCGAATCCCAGCGTTGTTGATCAGTAAGAATTAAGAGGATATTGGGCGACATGACAATTTCCAATCGATGCGCATCGGCGAGTCATTGAAGGAAGCAATTGTGCCTCAACAGATGCATCACCGAAATCAATCACAAACTTTTCTCTGAGACAAGAATTGGGGCTGTTTGGTCTGAGTTAGTTAAATTGAGGAAAGCCATGTTGATTTCGGTGATACTGCGAATCGTAGTACTGGGTACTCTTAAACCATTCGTATCGACCGTCTCCTGACTTCTCGTAGGCTAGGACTTCTAATTCCCGCATCTCCGACACCGTCATCGATTGGAAATTCCGACCGATTTCTATGTCTTGTTGCAAACCTTCTATGGAATCGATCCCGCAAGAGAGTGTACTGATGGGCAAAGTCAATGCGTATCGGCGACACTGAGCGGCACTTAAGCCAAGCCCTCTGACCAGTTGACCCCCTCCGCCCAGGCTTTTCATTCCAATTACGCCTATATTTCTTCGGTTCAACTCTGGCAATATCTCCTTCTGAAAACTGCGATAGTGAGCATCGGCGATGTTGGTCGGGAGTTGGCAGGTATCCCAGTCGAAATCTTGGTCAAGCATTGACTGCAAAATATGGGGGCTTTTATGTCCAGTGAAACCGATGAAGCGGATTTTCCCAGCCTCCCGTGCCGCTAGTGCCGCTTCGACCGCCCCTCCTGCCCGAAATATCAACTCAGCATCGTTATCGTAGTTGATTTCGTGAAACTGCCAAACATCTATGACATCAGTTTTGAGTCGATGCAGGCTGTCGTGGAGCTGTTCTTCTGCGGTTTTTGCATCACGACCACAAACTTTAGTCATTAGAATGACCTGATCCCGCCGTCCTTCTAGGCCTAAACCCATTCGACGCTCGGATTCGCCCTGACCGTACTCCCAAGCCGTATCCATGAAGGTCATTCCCTCTTCAATCGCCTGGTGTAGGAGTCGAATCGATTCTTGGACTTCGAGGTCTTTTCCGATAAAGTGTCCGCCACCAAAACCCAAATTTGAAACCTTTAATCCTGTTTTGCCCAATTCTCGGACTAGCAATCCACCAATATTTCGCTCAACATCTTGTCCCATTCTTTTTAATCCTCACTTTCGCCTTTACCTGCTTACACCGGCAAATTGATTTAATATGATTCCCGTTTATTATTTAAATGTAAAACAAGTTCCAATAACTAGTTATGTAATAAATTGCAATTTGTAAGTATAGTGTAAGAGTTGATTGTCCACAAGGAAATCACGATCGGATTGGATATAATTAGTTGGAATCAAGCGGGTCCGATTCAATTGGTGAACGAGTCATTCTGATTGGCTTTAAGTCGGTGTTTTTTAGTTGGAAAAAATCCCTATGGGGAATATCAAGAGCCATCGGTTTTGATATGGGATTTTAGTCTAGATAACGGATGGGTCTTAACTAAATTTTAATTCCATCCATCTAGGCCCAGCAGTTTTTCCCTAGATCGGTCAATACGGCAGATTCTGCGGCTCCCAGTCTCTCGGGTCATCACGATCTTGGGATGTGTCACTGGGCGATGTGGACAATGACGGCGACGGCGGTATATACAATACGTCGGATAATTTTCCAGCGCAAAGGAATAGCTTCCAAAACAGCGCAACTATCTTCACGGGATCGACTCCCGTACCCAATCTTACCACGGGTAAATAATGTGATTACATATGTTCGTATCTGGTATTATAAACCTCAAAAGTCATAAAAAACTAGATATTTACTAGCCTAGATTTCAAAAAACTCTGATTAATTCGATAAACTCAATGGTCAACAAGCAAATAAACTTATCTTTAGAATTTGGGGGCTCATTAATGATGAAAAGTCAACTTCAACTTGCTCTTTTTTATACTCAATTCTGTTTTTTCTAATTCAGTAACTTGGCCTGCGTTTATGGGGCCTAAAAGAAATGGTCTTTCATCTGAAATCAATATATTTAATAAAAAGAATAATACTGTACTTCAGGCGAAATGGGTTAAAGCACTGGGCTCTGGTTACTCGGGAATTTCATTTTATGGTGAAATTGCAATTACTATGCATTCAGATCATAAATTTGATTATGTAAAAGCCCTTAACACCAACATTGGTGAACAAATCTGGCAATATCAAATAGGGCCGACCTACAAGGGCCACGGCAATTCTCAAGATGGTCTACTATCAACACCTTATAGTTGATACTAAACAAGTTTATTGCTTGTCACCATTTGGTGTTTTATTTAGTTTTGAACATAGTACAGGGCAATTAAAATGGGAAGTGGATCTGGCTGATCAGTTACAGGCAATTCCTCCTCATTGGGGATTTACAACCTCTCCAGTTCTCTTTGAAAATAGCGTTATCGTATTAGCTGGGATCGAAGATAATGGTTTTGTAATTGCCTTAGATAAATTAACAGGTGAAATAAAATGGAAAGCGGAACAAGATAAAGCAGAGTACCGCTCACCAACAATAGGAAAGTTGAATAATAATTATGCCCTTCTTACTGCAGGTGGAGAATTGCTTTATTGTCTGGATCCTAAAACAGGACAAACTAAATGGAAATATCCAATAGAAGGTGGGTTAACGAATACGGCTATGCCAGTCTTAGTCAAAGAGAACTGGATTTTACTTCAAACCCAACAACAAGGATTAATTTTGCTTGAAGTAAACCAAGACCCAGTGCAATCAGATATAAAAATTGTTTGGAAAAACAAAAAGATTAAGAATACTGAGTGTTTACCATCCATACAAGACGAACATATTTACTGTTATAGTGGAAGATTTTTAACTTGTCTATCTCTGATGGACGGTTAAACTAAGTGGAAGTCTAGAGCTCCAGGGGATGGATTTTTGATTGGGGTAGATGGGCATCTAATTATTTTGACCAAGAGAGGTGAAATTCATTTGGTTAAGGCAGATCCAAGTCAATATCAAGAAAAATCAACCATTCAAATTTTTGAAGATTTAGCCTGGACACACCCTAGCTTTTATCGGGGACAAATTTATGCTCGAAATTATGGTCAAATAGCATGTATTGACATTGTTGACGAGTCTAAATCAACAAACGTGCAAGCTAAAGCAAAAGCACAAAAATCAAAATTTTAACAATGGGTAGATTCAGTTGAAAAATCTTCAAAAATTGAAAGAGCAACGCTTATTGATGAGTTTATGAGCCAGCAGAATACATTCCCTGTTATCGAATCTAATAATATTGTTCATTTCATTTATCGGGGGGTAGCTGAAGATTTGGCCTTAAACGCAGATCACACTGGTATATGGGACGAAAATCCAATGGATCAGATAGAAGGAAGTAATTTTTTTTATTCAACCCATAAGTTAGAGCCAGGCGCACGTATAAAATACCGATATATAAAAGATTTAGAGGAGAAAATTTTAGATCCACATAACCCTCAGCAAATAAGAGAATCAATTGTTGATGAGGTCGAATCTTTTTCTTGGTTTAGCATGCCAGAATGGAAAGAAGAAAACACAGAAAATTTGAGTTAGAAATTTGAGGGCAAGATAGAAAAGAAACAACTACAAAGCCAAATAATGTCAAGTAACCGAGAATTAGCTATATATTTACCTCCAGATTATCATCAGTCAAGAGATGTTTATCCTGTCGCTTACATGCATATGGGGAAATCGACCCAAGATGTAGGTCAAATCCACTTAAAAGTAGATCAGCTAATTCAAGGAAAAAAATACGACCAATAATACTAGTAATGATAGATGAAAATTCGAAAGGATTTTATGATGAACTATTCTGGAACACTGAATCGGTAAACCAATATAGTTTGATGCTGGTAAAAGAGTTGGTACCCTACATTGATCAACATTACAGAACAATCCAGACCCTGAAAGCAGGATGGATTTTGGCATTAGCTTTTCTGGATATATTAGTCTTCTGACAACAATTCAGCATTCTAATATTTTCTCTCGAGTATCTTGTCAGTCTAGTTTCTACTGGGCTGGGGAAAGGGAAAAACGGATTAAAGAATTAATCACTCAAACACCAACCAAATCAATAGAAATTTATATGGATTGAGGACGATATGATTTGAAAAGGAAAGATATAGATGTGAAAGAAACCAGCAAATATACGATCAATTACGAAAGAAAGGCTATTCAATCAGTGGCGGTGAAATTAATGCTGGTTTTGGATGGTCAAGCTGGATAAATCAATTTGATGATATTCTAAAATTGTTTTACCCATATCTAATTTAAAAAATTGATATAAATCTAAATTGGGTATCCAGTATTACCATCGGTAAATACGTCAATTACATATATCCACATCTGGTAATACAAGCCCAAAAGAGACTGCCGATGAATATTTCAGGTCCACTCATTAAAGCCAAGTTTATAGAACGACCGAATCGATTTCTGACTCGGGTTGAACTGAATGGTAAAATTGTTGATAGTCATTTGCCCGATCCCGGTCGCCTAAAGGAACTTCTGGTCCCTGGTGCCGAATTATACCTGCGCCCAGTTCCGGCTGAATCGGACAGGAAAACACGATATACCACCGTCATGGTGAAGCATGATGGTATTTTGATTTCGCTCGTATCGGTCTTACCTAACAGATTTGTTCAGGAAAGTCTAGAGTGCCGTCAGTTGCCAGTACTGGAAGGATTTCGTCTTGAAAAGGCGGAGGTTTCATTGGGAAAGCACCGATTTGACTTTCTTTTAAAGACAGCTGAAGATAATCCTTTTTATCTAGAAGTAAAATCGGTAACCTTGGTTGAAGATGGCTTAGCAAAGTTTCCAGATGCAGTGACCGAGCGGGGTACGCGCCATGTAAAAGCCTTGGAAAATATGGTCCGTGAGGGCCAACTCGCCGGCGTTCTTTTTGTTTGTCAACGTTCCGATGCTCAAAAATTCAGTCCAATGCATGAACGAGATCCCAAATTTGCTGCCGCATTGGAAAGAGCCCATCAAAGTGGCGTACAGGTCTGGTGCATTACCACCAAAGTTACACTTGAGAACATGACCTATTTTCAGGAAATTCCGGTCTGTTTTAATGATTGATCAGCGACACAACCCATCCATACCGATCTGGACTAGATTTCAAGCCGGTGTGGGTGGTTTTCTTTTGGCCTGTATTATGTCTTAGATTGCCCTGCCTTGATACATACTAATCGTGTTGAGACGTCCGCCTGATAACCCACGAGGCCACTGGCGGGTACAGGTAGATGCTAACTTGGTCGTAACCGTCACTCCTCGATCCAATAAGAGTAGAAACTACCATTGCGCAATGTAAACCGTAGATGGACCAGCCTGCCCTGCAAATCGGCCAAACTGTCCTGTGTCCATACCACCTTGCCTTGGGGCAGATCGCCGTTCAGGTCGGCGGATGTAGCGACGACGCTACCACCGTCGAGCGCCTCGACGGTTAATGTACCCTTGGTTGCATCGAGGTTCACGAAGAGCATGGTTCCACTCAGCTCAAACGGCTGGGTTGTGAACATGCCAGACTGTTCGCCAGCGTCTAGCGAGACAAAGCCGTCCCTGCGCAACAGGGCCAAACAGATTGCTCCCTGATCCCGGTCGAGGCCGGGTATCGGCACTATTTCGCCGTCCGGATAGGTGCCGACATAATGAGACGAGGCGCGGTATTTCAAGCCAGTGTAGTAAAACCACAACTCGTCGTCCCGCCTGACCGGCGCAGAGGGAGGTAGGAGTTGTGTCAGATCGTACGCGCCCGCACCCAAGGGCGACGCCTCGATGAACGGTCTCCGGTTGCCGAGGCGTCGCCATGTCCTGAGGTCACGACTGCATGCCAGCTGAACGAGGTGGAAGCCGAATGTATTCGGGTAGTTGGGGACGGGCCCGGCCGAATGGTACATGGCAGGCAGACCAATATACAACCCCTCGTAGGCGAAAACACCCATGTTATATACATCCACGTTGTAACTATCCAACTCCGAGCGGAGGATCAAGGATTGCATGTGTGGGTTAGACAGTCGCGTGTCGATGTTCTCTCTGCCTAGATGCTGGTCTTCATCATCCGCATGGAAGATCAACTCGGGCTCGGTCCAGCGCATGAAGTCCGTGCTAGTCGAAAGGAAGACCGACCTTCCGTGCGGACCGCCATGCTTAACGGTGGCCAGAAACGTCCGTCTCTGCTGGTCATAACTCAAATTGGATTCGTCCGAGCTAGGAATCGGCGGAGCATCCAGCTTGCACCAATGAATGCCGTCAGGACTGGCGATTGGCTCGCGGATGGAACATTGTGCAAGGCCTTTGAAACAGCGTGCAGGATCCGTGTCATTTGGGTCGTACACGACATTCATTATTGCATTTTCCGGCCATTCAAGCGCAGGGTCAAGGGTGACGAAGTTATTCTCCAGGGAGCCTTTGAATTCCTTTTGTCGTAGGACCGGTTTGTGCCAATGCAGGCCGTCTTCACTCTCCACGTAAGTTGTGCCGGAAACGCCAGGGATGTCAGTCGAGGTTATTATCCATAGCTTATACACTGCGGCCTCAGGATCCCAGGCTGGAGCGCTGCGCGTCTGGAGTGCCGTCTCGCCGCACTCCAGATTCGGGCGGATCACCGCCCCTTTTTTGTCCGGCCGGTGCATCGTGCGTGCCAGATGCTCAATCTGCGCGATGCCATAATCGTCCAGAAATAGTTGTCGTTGGCCTGGTGACACATCAAACGTCGTATTCTTGTGCATCTTCGGTTTCCCTTTCGTTTATAGTTGACTCGAATGGTTTTGGATACCTTTAGTTGCTTAAGACTACTTCAGAATTACCATTTTGTGAGTTTCTATAAATCACACTTGCAGTTGATAAAAGTAATAAGTGCCTGAAGATACCATTCCACCATTACCAGTTTTTCCATTCTAATGAATTATATGATCCAATTTGAGCAATCTGACACAATCTGACTAAATTATCAATGGTGTAGATGGTCAGCATATTAGCATGAGGGAAGGAGAAACGAAGAAAAATTAATTGTATCAGGCGACTCCACACCATTATCAGAAAGAGAAGGATAATAGCATTATAGAGGAGCAAGATCATCAATATATGAGCGCGGTAGCTGAAAGCCAAGTCACTCACCAACTGACAGCGGAGAGAAAAGAGCAGTATGGGGTCTTGGATTTGGACTGATTCTGTTGATGTGCTGTATGCTCAATTTATTAGCATTTACTTGATGGCCACGGCGGTACATACAAAGCGCCGGATAGTTTTCCAGCGCAAAAGATCAGATACCAAGACGGCTTAGCACTGCATTCCTTCCAGCTAAAAACCCAAGCCACACAACCCATCCACGCTGGTCTAAACTAGGTTTCACTCCGGTGTGGGTGGGTTTATTTCGACCTGTATTACAACCTCAAACTAACGTCCTTGAAGGATGAATTTATTCCAACAGCCAATGTAACAGTAGGGTCTTGAATGGCATCTTCGAGACAAGCGACTTCAGCGACAGGATATTCAAACCGCTTGATATCGAGATATGAAGTCCTGGAGGGCTTTTGTGATGTGTAAACATCTGATTCGCCAGATGTAATCACGACTGAACGGGTAAAATACAAACCGGGTTTGGGATTTCTGCCACAAAGCCTGTTGCTTCCAAGTCACCGGTCTGATGATCGATTCGAAAAGTTACCACCGTGTCCGTATCTTGATTGCCAACAATCAGGAATGTTCCGGTGGGATCGATGGCAAAGTCGCGAGGGGTTTCACCTAAGGTATGGGTGTACCCGAGTTCAGCTAGTTGACCGGTTTCAAATGAGAATCTGGCCAGGCTATTATGACCCCGGTTAGATGCATAGACATAACGGCCATCTGGAGTAACAGCAATTTCCGCGCAGGATGGGGGGGCGTTTGTGTCTACCGGTAGTGTAGAGATGGTTTGAAGTGGATTAAGTAGACCGTTGTGGTAAGCATAAACAATAATGGTAGCATCCATTTCGTTCAGCGCAAATGCGTATCGGTTACTAGGGTGAAAGACAAAGTGACGCGGCCCGGCACCAGTATGTGTTTTGACAAAGGGAGGATCGCTTGGTGTTAGGTTGCCTGTTGCGCCATCAAACCGATAGACGAGGATTTTGTCTAGACCAAGGTCGGGCACGAACAGAAGACGATTGTCTGCACTTAAAACAACAGTATGTGCGTGAGGAGCGAGTTGACGTGGATGGGTACTTCCAGATCCTTGGTGTTGGATGAAGGCCGTTGCTTTGCCTAACGATCCGTTTTCTTGAATAGGATAACAGACGATACTGCCAGTTTCGTAGTTCGCACTCAACACAAATCGGCCCGTTTTGTCAACAGTGATGTGACAAGGCAACCCTCCATGTCCTGGCTGGTCATTCAGGGAGTAGAGGGTATCCCCATCAATGACCAAGGCGTGGACTTTTGGGGTATCTTCTATTTCTGTTTCTTGATTGGCATAAATAAATTGCTGTTGTGGATCTATGGCCAAATAAGAAGGGTTGCGAGGGCCAATGGTATTGGACAGGTAAGCTAGTTGTCCGGAATTCATGTCTAGGCGGCAGACATAGATGCCTTCCGCTTTGCCATCGACAAATGGCAATTTTTCGGTGTAAGTCCCGATGTAAATGGTCTGGAAGTTCATGTTATTCTCCGGTCTAATACAGTTCTATTTCTTATCTAGCTAGCTTGTCATATCACCTCGCTGGAGTCAATAAAAAGAACTATCAGACGATTGATAGACAGTTGCAATCTGCAAAAACAATACAAGGACTTGGCCAGAAAAGCTTATCCAAAAGTTTTGATGAAGTTAAGTCTCAATTCTAAGAAGTACATCGTGCTTACAGCAAGTTAAGCGCATTGACTGGCTATCGCTGATACCCGCGCAAAGGATAACTCGTGTACGAGGTAATCAGGCGGGTATCAACGGCCCTTAGTTGATACCCTTTTCCTTTCTCTCAACTAGTTTCCTTCTTCCTAATCTAACACTCCGAAAAACCGACATAAAAACCTTCAGCCTCCCCCTTGGTCGGCCATCTTAATATAATCAATCAATAGTCTGCTCAAGATTGTTCTTCTTAAGCTAATTCAAGCTTGAATAACCGAGAATACTTTACATAGTTTTGTCGATGTGCTATTTTTTAGTCATTGGCTCAGACAGGGGTAAGTCCGTGCTGGTGTTGAGTTTGAGCTGTGTTTAGAAAAGGACACCGCCCAAACCACCCAGGACAAGAAATAATCATAGGTCAGACATCCCCCTAGTTGATTGGCTGTGAGCTTATATAATTGCTTGCCGTCCACTTAGTGTCATTTGCTTTGCGCATCGTTGATGTTATGATGGCGTGGCAAGTTGCTTTCCCCACTCAATCAACTGACCTCCAACGGTAATTTACCACCACTACTGCTTTTAGCTGGACAGGTTTAATCGGAGCAGTAAGCATGAAAAGCAAATAGACTGGAGAAAAAAATGAATCTGAAACCTGAGGTACAGGTTTCCCCAAAGGAACTCACTGAGCCAACGCAGGATACTCCAATACCTTCACCGACCAATTACAGCGGGCGTACTCATCCTATCTACCAACACCCTGTCAGCGAGAAAGTCCAAATACTGGAACCTGTTCCGTATGAAGATCGCCTCGTTGGGTCTGACCAAGTCGAGTTATCACATCAGGAGATTGCGCATTTCAAGTCGCAAGGCTTCATTGTCAAGCGCGGCCTGATCGACGATCAGAAGGGATTCGATCGTCTTGTGGACTATTACTGGGAGCATATGCCAGCCTATTTTATGGATCGTGATGATAGCATGACTTGGTTCATGCGGGCCGATAAGAAACTGACGGTAGAAGATAGTCAGTTCCTAGGCCGTACATCGTCGGCAGGATTAAAGTTTCAATCACCTACACGATTTGGCACGGAACCTTACGTGCTGGCGTTAAGCGCAAGCCACCCAAACGTGCGCCGAGTCGTCGAGCAGTTCATTGGCAAGCCGGTACGTCCGACCAAAAGGGTACGCGGTCTCTATGGTGTGTCTCCCACGCCTACCGGAATCCCCATGAGGTTGAGTCCACACGCAGACGTCATTCCAGCCGATATCTCTGCCATGGTCATTGTCACCGAAACCCCACCGAGATGCGGAGGATTTTGCGTTTGGCCGGGCTCGCATATCAACCTCTACCCCTTCTGGGATACCAGACATAGTACCCGAATTAATACACAGGAGAGGTTGGAGGCGTTTCTCTACGAACGTGACCGAACAGTGAGTACTATCGCTCCTGCGGAGTGTATTGGATCACCTGGGGATGTAGTCTTCTGGCATCCGCGAATCCTGCATTCATCGGGCAAAAACTATTCAGCGATAGATGGCAGCCCTTGTATTCGTATCGTGATTCCGTGTGACTTTCAGAAAAATGGACGCACGTTCTTCGATGACGACGAACAGTACGGTCCCGGTAAGCGCGAGCAATGGTGGGTCGACGCCCACAACTTCACAGAGGATAACGAAGTGCCAACATCCGACAATCTGTGGAGTGGCTGGAATATCTAAACCACTAGCTGTAATTTTTTGCGGCTGGTAGGATAGAAGCCTAAAGTTTACCATCAGGTGTGGACATAGATGATGGGGACTTTTGCTATGCTATACAAACTATCAAACGTCAAAACAGGGAGGCTGGGTTGGAACCGACGTTCCCAGCTGGCAGAACTGAAACCTTCCTAACGTTACTTTCTAAAGTGACATCAAACCGAGGGATTAGATGAACGGATTAACTTTATTGGTCTGTTGCTTAATGGCTTATCAACAGGCGGTACAGGTGGGGCCTGCCAATGGCAGTTTACTACTGGTCGGTGGTGGTGTAACCCCCAATATGGGGCAGCAATTTATCGCTTTGGCTGGAGGGGTCGAGTCTCCAATTGTGGTCATTCCAACCGCTGGTGGAGCCACCGAATACGGTCAGCACACACCGATAGCGCAACTGTTGCGTCAACTAGGTGTGGTCAAAGTAGAGGTACTGCACACCATTAATCCAGAAGTGGCTGATAGCCAAGATTTCATCCAACCTCTGGTCAAAGCTAAAGGCGTATTCTTTGAAGGTGGAAGACAGTGGCGATTGGTCGATGCTTATCAGGGAACTAAAACAGAACAGATGTTATGGCAGGTATTAGAACGGGGTGGTGTGATTGGTGGTTCCTCAGCTGGAACTACAATACAAGGTTCATTTTTGGCCCGAGGGGATACTCGTCATAATCAGATTATGGTGGGAGATCATCAACAGGGGTTTGGATTCCTTAAAAATGTGACTATCGACCAGCATGCGCTAGCACGGAACCGGCACTTCGATATGTTTCAAATCTTGAAAGAACAGCCGGAATTACTGGGACTGAGCATTGATGAAATGACGGCGATAGTGGTAACAGGAGATCAATTCAAGGTGATAGGAGAGAGTTATGTGTTGGTGTATGATGGCGGGTTTTGGTCTCGGGAAGGATGGTCGATGAAAGTATTGCCGCAGGACAAGAACCTATTTTACTTTTTAAGGGCAGGAGATCGATACGACATGGCGGAACGGCAAGTGATAGAAAGATGACTCAGTATTCGGAGTTAGTTGACGATATTTGTTTGTTTAATTTCACCAGAGTAAAATGAGGTAGGGTTACCACCCCCAAGCAAAAGGAATACATGAATCATCAGTCCGACCCCACCGCTAGTTGAGTGGCTATGGGTTCTATATAAGTTGGATTTATAAAGGGAAACAAATGGTAAGAAATGCGAGATCTCAAAAAGAGAAATCATTCGAACAGACTCTATAGAATACTGCTGATAAACTCCGGGGGAACCGTCGACTCCTCCGAGTATAAGCACATATCGACACGGCACTGAATACAGTAGGGAACTTCAAGTATGGAGCTGGGAAAGTGATTATGCCGATCCCGGTATGATGGACGGAACCAACTGGACACTGCAACTTAAGCATCAAGACCAGTCGATCGAGTCAGGTGGCAGCAATAATTATCCTGACTTATTCGAAGTCGACTCAGAAAATGAAGAATATTTCGATCTCTTTCTAGCAGCAGTGAGTGACTTGATTGGTGGAAAGTCTTTCACATAGCTTCCGTCTACCTGTCCCACCTAAAATCTTTACTACTCCTTTGGCCTAAAGTCGAAAACCATAACAATAAAAAGCAGGTGATTAAACTGAAATCAGAAGAACTGTTGAAACATCGTCCATGCAATATTGTTGTCATCCAAGTTGATGATCTGGCTTGGCACCAACTTGGATGTCAGAACCAGAGTGGATTCTATGAAACCCCTCATCTGGATGCTCTAGCCCAACAGGGATGGTGTTTTGCCCAAGCTTACAGCGCCGCACCTATTTGCTCCGCCTCCCGAGCGGGGCTGTTAACTGGCCTGTCGCCGGCTAAACTGGGATTGGAGTTTGTCTCCAAACCCAGTCAGGCCCCATTTCCCACTCACACCAAGCTACTTCAGCCCCCTTATACCCAGGAACTTCCATCCTCAATTCCCACTTTGGGTGATCGTCTGGCTCAGGCCGGCTATATCACCGGATTTGTGGGTAAATGGCATTTGACTCAAGGTGGTGTTTCCTACCTGGCTTATGGAGCTACCAATGGTCCAAGGCAGAGAGGCTTTTCCTGGACCCATGGCCAATTTGGCGCCCATCCATATGCTTATAGCGACCGTACTTTGAAAGACTATGAATCAGGGTCATTTCCCACTGATGGCAGTTCCCAAGCCGCAGTTCAGTTTATCCGTGATAATTGCCATCAGCCTTTCTATCTTCATTTTGCCAGCTACTTTCCACATGTTCCCTTGTATACCCCTTGTCGATGGTTACTAGAAAAATACCGGCATAAGAATCCTTCCCTCACCAAGCAGCAAATTACCTATGCCGCTATGGTGGAAAGCATGGATCATTATATTGGCCATATCCTCCAGGAATTGGAGCAACAAAGTTTAGCCTCAGAAACACTGGTCATTTTCACCAGCGATCACGGTGGCGATCCCAGACATGATATAACCGGTCCCTACCGAGGTTGTAAATGGACACTATATGAAGGAGGAATTCGGGTGCCCTTTATCATCAAATGGCCACAGGCATTGAAGCCTAACCAAGTATGTGATCAACCTGTTGGGGGCATTGATCTGATGCCGACCCTTTGCGATTTAGCCCTCATCGATCAACCGGAAACCTGCGACGGAACAACACTGGCTCCATTGCTGATGGCAGGGGATCAGATTGGGCGATCAGTTCCTCTGTTTTGGCATTTTCCCTACTACCATCCAAAGATGGGTTACCAGGGGACAACTCCCTGCGCTGCTATTCGCAGTCAGGATTGGAAATTGATATATTTTTTCGAAGATCAACGCTCTGAACTGTATCAGTTGGAGTTAGACACAGCCGAAAGCAATGATCTAGCCCGTCAAGAATTTAAGACCAGCAGCCATTTGGAATGCCAGCTGTTCTCAGAGTTAAGGCAGAGGGATGCCAGATGGCCTCAACAGAATCCGGACTATCTGGATTTTTAGGCCATCGGATGCGGTCCAACTTTGGCCCCGAGGTTGGTGTACCAGAACAACTAAGGCCTTATTGGCCATACTCTCTAAGGTAACAGTAAAGGATGCTAGAATAGATTTAACAATTGATGATGAAATCATCTCCAATTCAAGAGCTGGATCCAAACTCCAACAAAATCGATCCCAAAACAGGACTACGTTGGTATGACATTCAGATGTTTGGTGTTGAAGGGCAGGGATGGGCAGATACTCAGCGGCCCTATGCCCAACTGCCGGCCAAAGCTGAGGCCCTTGTTCATCAGCCGGTGTGGCAAATTAGCTCAACATGCGGCTGGTCTTTGCCTGCGCATCACAGAACACCTTCAGCATCAAATGCCGCTTTTGCAATCGCTGCGCATGGATGCGGTAGGGCACGTCGAAGAGTGCCTGTACGCGAATATCGGCGGATTCGGTGAAGTCGCGGCTGATTTCTTAGCGTTTATGCCTGCCCATTCTGCCCAAGTTTGCGGGTGCCAGCAGCTGCTACCATAATTTCCTCTGGTCCCGTGTAGTGGAGGTCATGCATGGGGGAACCCAGCTCAGCCCTCATCCGGGTGATGGCTGTTGAAATCGCGA